>JAEEGG010001474.1_pt1 | contig 63904 bp, 46 predicted proteins | sample 9134161 | NCBI WGS metagenome assembly JAEEGG01 (sample SAMN16246543, study PRJNA631951) | gut metagenome | biome: gut microbiome; feature: rumen; material: CR-attached | host: Bos | place: Iran: Karaj | collected 2018-10
TTCTGCATGATCTCCATCATGAGCTGGTTCTGGTCTGTAGCGATATTCGTGGAAGAATAGATCGGAGCGAGCTCGTGCTGTGCGGGAGCAACTTCGTTATGCTCTGTCTTGGCAAGGATACCGAGCTTCCAGAGTTCCTGGTTAAGATCGTTCATGAACTCCTGAACCTTGGGCTTGATGACGCCGAAGTAATGGTCGTCCATCTCCTGTCCCTTGGGAGCCTTAGCGCCGAAGAGCGTTCTTCCTGTGTACTTGATGTCAGGACGCTTGTCGTACATTTCCTTTGTGATAAGGAAGTATTCCTGCTCAGGACCAACTGATGTATGAACATATTTAGCATCTTCGTTTCCGAAAAGCTTTAAGATACGGAGAGCCTGCTTATTCAAAGCTTCCATTGAACGGAGCAAAGGTGTCTTCTTATCAAGAGCTTCGCCTGTGTAAGAGCAGAATGCCGTAGGGATGCAGAGTGTCTTATCCTTGATGAAAGCATAAGATGTAGGATCCCATGCTGTATATCCTCTTGCCTCGAAAGTAGCTCTGATGCCGCCTGTCGGGAATGAGGAAGCGTCAGGCTCGCCCTGGATGAGGTTCTTGCCGGAGAATGCCATGATGACGCCGCCGTCAGGAGAAGGCTCGATGAATGAATCGTGCTTCTCTGCTGTAACGCCTGTCAAAGGCTGGAACCAATGTGTGAAGTGTGTAGCACCCTTTGACAAAGCCCAGTCACGCATAGCTGCTGCAACTTGCTCTGCTACTTCCGTATTGAGCTTGGCGCCCTCATCGATCGTCTTTCTGAGTGAATTGTAGACCTTATCGGATAAAACCGCTCTCATCACTCTGTCGTCGAATACGTTCTCACCGAACATTTCCGGAACTGTTTTTGTTGACATATGTATATCCTCCTAAAATTTATTAACTGTTTTACCGGCCTCATACGAGCGGGCTGTAACCCATCAGGTATTTATCCATCTCTGCTGCGCAGTGCCTTCCTTCTGTTATGGCCCACACTACGAGCGATTGTCCTCTGTGCATGTCTCCTGCCGTGAACACTTTAGGTATTGAAGTCTTATACTGTTCAGGCTCTGTCTTTACCGTTCCTCTTTGTGTCAGCTCGACTTTGCTTTCTTTTGCAATGTAGTCTTCGCATCCCACAAAGCCTGCCGCGATTATCAGGAGATCGCACTTTATTGTTTGTTCAGATCCCTCGACCTCGACCAGCTTTCTGTCTTCGAACTTGACCTTGACTGTCTTGATCTCTTTCAGCTTTCCCTTTGAAGTAATGAGTTCCTTTACGGTAGTCTCATATATTCTCGGGTCGTGGCCGAATACCTTGATGGCCTCCTGTTGTCCGTAGTCGGTCTTCTCAACCTTGGGCCACTCAGGCCAGGGGTTATTCTGTTGTCTTTCCTTCGGCGGCCTTGCCATCATCTCCAATTGGGTGACAGCCTTGCAGCCCTGTCTGATACAAGTTCCGACGCAGTCGTTTCCGGTATCACCGCCTCCGACAACAACAACGTTCTTGTCCTTGGCACTTATCGTCCACTTGCCGGCCTTTCCGCCTAAGAGGTCCTTGGTCGCAGACTTAAGGAAATCAACAGCAAGGTGCATATCCTTACAATCTTCCGAACCCTTCGCGGTAATGGTCCTTGCTTTCTTGGATCCGCAGCAGAGAGCCACCGCATCGAATTCTTCTGTTATCTTCTCGAAAGAAGCGCCGTTACCTACATCGACTCCGGTCTTGAAGATCACGCCCTCTTCTTCCATCAGCTTTCTTCTTCTCTCGATCACGCTCTTGTCGAGCTTCATGTTCGGAATGCCGTACATCAGTAAGCCTCCGATCTGGTCCTCGCGCTCGAAAACAGTGACCTCATGACCTCTGTGGTTTAACTGGTCCGCAACCGCGAGTCCTGCAGGACCTGCACCGATAACTGCAACCTTCTTTCCGGATCTTGTCTTAGGGATCCTGGGCTTCATGTAACCCAGCTCGTAACCTTTCTCGATCAGGAAGAGCTCGTTATCGTGGATCGTAACTGCTCCTGAATTTATTCCGTTGATGCATGCCTTCTCGCAAAGTGCGGGACATACTCTTCCGGTAAACTCCGGGAAGTTTGATGTTTTCAACAGTCTTGCCAGAGCGTGCTCGTAATGTCCTTTGTAGAGCTCGTCATTCCACTCGGGGATAACGTTATGTAACGGACATCCCGTTACCATGCCCTTAAGGCAGATGGCCGACTGGCACATCGGTACGCCGCAGTCCATGCATCTTGCTGCCTGGCAGCGTCTTTCTTCTTCATTTAAATGGTTGTGGAATTCTTCAAAGCCTGTGATCCTGACATCTTCTGATACCCAGGAATCTTCGTGCCTGTCGTATTCCAAAAATCCTGTAGCTTTACCCATAAGATCCTCCTGATATCAAGCACCGGCTTTTGTAAATTCTTTGAATGCCTCATATACTGCCTGCTCGTGAGCGATGCCCAGCTCTTCGTGCTTGGCGATCAAGGTCAGCATATGGCGGTAGTCCGTCGGTATGATCTTCTTGAAGCACTCGACATACCTGTCAAAGTCTTGAAGTATCTCCTTGGCTTTGGAAGATCCTGTTGCCTGCTCATAATCTTGAAGGATTGTTTTAAGCTCGTTCTTATCTGCGTCTTCTGTGATCTCACTCATCTCTACAAGACCTTTATTGATCTTTGTATAGAGAGTGTGATGTTCATCTAATACGTAAGCGATTCCGCCGCTCATTCCTGCTGCAAAGTTCTTTCCGACTTCGCCCAGGATCACAGCCTTGCCGCCTGTCATGTACTCAAGTCCGTGGTCTCCCGTACCTTCGCATACGCCTGTCGCACCTGAATTCCTGATCATGAAACGCTCGCCTGCGATGCCTGCGATATATGCAGTTCCGTTGGTTGCGCCATAGAGTGCGACGTTGCCTACGATGATGTTCTTCGAAGCTTCGAAGCCGGAATTCTCATGGGGCTTGAGAATGAGCTTTCCGCCTGACAGCCCCTTGCCGAAACCGTCATTGGCATCGCCCGTGAGCTTTAACGTAAGGCCCTTCGGGATAAACGCACCGAAGCTCTGTCCGCCGCCGCCCGTAAGTTCAACCGTAACACTGTCATCGGCAAGGCTGCTGCCGTATGTGGAGGTTATCTCCGAACCTAAGATGGTTCCTACTGCTCTGTCGGTACTCGATACCTTAACGTCATCGATCCTGATCGTTCCGTTCTTAAGGCCTTTCGCGAGTTCAGGGAGGAATACTCTCTCGTCGACCGTCTTTTCGAGTTCGAAGTCAAATACGTGGGAAGGCTCGAAATGTCTTACTTCGGAATCCGCATAAGACGGGTCGATGATCTGTGCGAGAGAGACCATCTCGGCTCTCTTAGTTATCTGCTTATCCTTTACTTTGAGAAGATCGGATCTGCCGACCATCTCGTCTAACTTTCTGAAGCCAAGCTCTGCCATGATCTCTCTTAACTCTTCCGCGATGAAGAGCATGAAGTTCATAACATGCTCGGGCTTGCCCTTGAATCTCTTTCGGAGTTCCTCGTTCTGGCAGGCGATACCGAAGGGGCATGTATCCTTGTTGCATACACGCATCATCATGCATCCCATGGATACCAGCGGTGCGGTAGCAAATCCGAATTCTTCCGCACCTAAGAGTGCTGCGATGGCAACGTCTCTGCCGCTCATCAGCTTGCCGTCGGTCTCAACTGCGACTCTTCCGCGAAGGCCGCTCTCGATCAGCGCGTGATGAGTTTCTGCAAGACCTAATTCCCAAGGCAGACCGGCGTTGTGGATGGAGCTTGCGGGTGCAGCTCCCGTACCGCCGTCATATCCCGAGATGAGGATTACCTGTGCGCCTGCTTTTGCAACGCCGCACGCGATCGTTCCTACGCCTGCTTCTGATACGAGCTTGACTGATATTCTTGCATTTCTGTTTGCATTCTTAAGGTCGTAGATGAGCTGTGCGAGATCTTCGATCGAATAGATATCGTGATGAGGCGGAGGTGAGATAAGAGCAACACCGGGTGTTGAATATCTTCTCTCTGCGATCCAGGGATAAACCTTCTTTCCGGGGAGGTGTCCGCCTTCACCGGGCTTGGCACCCTGAGCCATCTTGATCTGGATCTCTTCGGCGCTGTTCAAGTACTCACTCGTAACGCCGAATCTGCCTGATGCGACCTGCTTGATCTTGGAGTTCTTCTCCGTGCCGAATCTCTCGGGTGACTCACCGCCCTCACCGGTATTGGACTTGCCGCCCAAGCGGTTCATTGCGATAGCCATGCACTCATGTGCTTCCTTGGAGATAGAACCGTAAGACATAGCGCCGGTCTTAAATCTCTTAACGATCTCTGATGCAGGTTCTACTTCCTCCAAGGGAATAGAATTGCCTGTCTTCTTGAACGCGAGGAGGCCTCTTAATGTATGGGGCTTCTCGTTGTCAACGATTGCCGTATATTCCTTGAAGAGCTCGTAAGAACCTTCTCTTACTGCCTTCTGGAGGGCAACGATCGTCTTGGGGTTATATAAATGATCTTCCTTGTCGTCACCGCTTCTTAAGTTATGGAAGCCCGTGCTGTCCAAAGTCTCATCGTTTTCGAGGCCCATGGGATCAAAAGCCTTGTCATGTCTGAACAAGATTCCCTCAGAGATCTCTTCCAGGCCGATACCGCCTACGCGGCTTACGATACCCGTGAAGTATTTATCTACTACTTCCTTGCAGATACCGACTGCTTCGAAGATCTTTGCGGACTGGTAAGACTGCAGCGTGGAGATACCCATCTTTGCGGATGTCTTTACGATGCCGTGTAAGATAGCGTAGTTATAATCGTCGATCGCCGTGTGGTAATCCTTATCGAGGATGCCCTTGTCGATCATCTCTGCGATGCACTCATGTGCAAGGTAAGGATTGATCGCACGTGCGCCGAAGCCAAGGAGTGTTGCCATCTGGTGTACATCTCTGGGCTCGCCGCTCTCGATGATCAGAGACACAGCCGTTCTCTTTCTTGTCTGGACGAGGTGCTGCTCTACTGCAGATACTGCAAGGAGCGACGGGATAGCTACGTGGTTCTCATCGATGCCTCTGTCTGAGAGGATGATGATGTTCGCGCCCTTTGCACATGTTCTGTCAACAGTGATAAGGAGCTGGTCTAAAGCCTTCTCAAGAGAAGTGTTCTTGTAATAAAGGATCGATACCGTAGCTGTCTTGAAGCCCGGCTGGTCCAAAGACTTGATCTTAACGAGGTCAACGCCTGTGAGGATCGGGTTATTTACTTCGAGCACTCTGCAGTTGCCGCTCTTTTCCTCAAGGAGGTTACCGTCAGAACCGATATAGACTGTAGTATCAGTTACGATCTCTTCTCTTATAGAGTCGATCGGCGGGTTCGTTACCTGAGCGAAGAGCTGCTTGAAGAATGAGAACAGGAGCTGGTGCTTCTCAGAAAGAACTGCCAGCGGGATATCAGTGCCCATTGAAGCCGTTGCTTCGACCTTGTTCATGGCCATGGGCAATATCTCATTCTTAACGTCTTCGAAAGTATAACCGAATACTTTATAGAGCTTATTTCTCATCTCCTGTGTGTGAACCGGGATCTTCTTGTTAGGTATCTTGAGTTCAGACAGATGAAGGAGATTCAATGCGAGCCACTCACCATAAGGGTGCTTCTCGGAATAGTATTTCTTGCACTCTTCGTCAGATACGAGCTGACCCTTCTCCGTATCGATAAGAAGGATACGGCCGGGCTGTAATCTGGACTTCTTAACGATGTGCTCGGGCTCTATGTCGAGAACGCCTACCTCAGATGAGAGGATAAGTCTGTTATCATCTGTGATGTAATATCTGGAAGGTCTTAAGCCGTTGCGGTCAAGTGTTGCACCTGCAATTACGCCGTCCGTGAAAAGGATCGCAGCAGGACCGTCCCAGGGTTCCATCATGGTTGCATAGTAATGATAGAAATCCTTCTTCTCCTGTTCCATATAAGGATCGTTCTTCCAGGGCTCCGGGATAGTCATCATGACTGCCAGAGGGAGCGGGATGCCGTTCATCATAAAGAACTCTAACGTGTTGTCGAGCATGGCGGAGTCAGATCCCGTCTTATGGATGATCGGGAAGATCTTATCAACGTCATTCTCGATAGAAGGACTGTAGAGTGTCTCTTCACGGGCGAGCATTCTGTCGAAGTTACCTCTGATCGTGTTGATCTCACCGTTGTGAGCGATCATTCTGTAAGGATGAGCTCTCTCCCATGATGGTGTTGTATTAGTAGAGAATCTTGAGTGGACCATTGCGATCGCTGTCTCATAATCCCTGCTCTGCATATCCTTATAGAACTTGCGGAGCTGGCCTACCAGGAACATTCCCTTATATACGATAGTTCTTGAAGATAAAGAAGTTATATATGTCTCGTCTGTGCTCTGCTCGAATTCTCTTCTTGCGACATAGAGCATACGGTCAAATGCAAGACCCTTTGCGCAGTCAGCAGGTCTTTCTACGAAGCACTGCATGATCACCGGCATTGCATCCCTTGCAACCTTGCCTAAGATATCAGGATTCGTGGGAACTTCTCTCCAGCCTAAGATCTTAAGACCGTTCTTCTCGGAGATTACCTTGAACATGCGCATTGCGAGCGTGCGCTTCTTAGTATCCTGGGGAAGGAAGAACATTCCGATTCCGTAATCGCCTTCATCCTTGACTTCGATGCCGGATTCTTTTGCAGCATTCTTGAAGAACTTGTGTGAGATCTGGACGAGGATACCTACGCCGTCGCCTACCTCACCTGTAGCGTCCTTACCTGCTCTGTGCTCTAACTTCTCGACAATGGATAATGCGTCATCAAGAGTGCGGTATTCTTTTTTACCATCGATGTTTACTACTAAACCGATACCGCATGCATCATGCTCTTCCTGCATTGCCTTGTAGCATTCTTTTACATACTTTTCTTCGTAAGGTCTCATATTCTCCTCCCGTAACTTGAGGGCCATCACATCCACCACCGGCCTCAAGTTTGAAATCATACTCAAAATGTATTGATATTTATTTTCAATGCGTTTAAACTATCGTTGTACGATTTCAAGGCTAATTGTAGCCTTATGCTCGAAAGAAATAAAATACAAATCATATTCGTATTACCATACCTTTAGGGTATGATAGGAAACCGAAGGAGGAGACCACATGGATCTACGTCAAATACGTTATTTCTTAACGGTTGCAGAAGAACGTAACATCACGCGCGCAGCAGAGCGTCTGCACTTATCCCAGCCGCCGCTCTCAAGAGCCCTCATGGACCTGGAAGAAGAATTAGGATGCACCTTGATCGTCCGCGGCAAGCGTCATGTCACTCTCACACCAGAAGGTCTTGCCCTCAAGCGCCGCGGCGAACAGATCTTAGCTCTTGCCGACATCGCGAAAACAGAGATATCTGACGTCAAGAAGGGATTAAGCGGAACCCTTTATCTCGGGCACGTTGACAGCAACGGTCCTTCACTTGCAGCAGAATGGATATCTTCTTTTAAGAAAGAATATCCTAACGTTACTTATAACCTCTGGTGCGGCACCGTGGACGACCTTACATACAGAATGAAGTCCGGCCTTCTTGAGCTCGCCATCACCATGACGCCGCTTAACACAGAGCATTTAGACGGCATCACCGTTTACAGCGATTCCTGGGCAGCGATCATCCCGGGCTCACACCCTCTTGCCAAAGCCAAGAAACAGACAGTATCGCTTAAGGATATTGTTGATACGGACCTCATCATCTCCTCACGTCATTCACGTGAAGAAGAGATCCGTTCATGGTTCGAATCAACCGGCAAGGAACCGCACTTCATCGTAAAGACCGCGCACTCTTCCAACGCCAGCAAGCTCGTCGACCAGAACATCGGCATCGCTATCTTCCCTGCTTCAGTCGCCAAGAACATCTCTGCTGATTCAAATGTTGTGGTAAAGAAGATCACGCCGGCGGTCAACGTCGACTATATTCTCTCATGGGATAAAGAGAAGATCCCGAGCGCCCTTGCAATGAAATTCATTGAGCACGTAAGGGGTCTTTATTCTTAATTGTTGCAATATCTTAATAAGAGGCGGTGTCTTTTTGATTAGGCGCCGCCTTATTTGTGGGTCGAAAGGCACTCATTTTGGTATTGTGATGCGTCGAAAAACTCACGTACCGACAAATTTCTCGTTTTTAAGTAAATTGTCGGTACGTTTATCGCGTTTAGGTGCTCGAAATGATCCACCGTACCGACATTTTTCGCGGTAGTGAGCAAATTGTCGGTACGTTTTCGCTTTCTTAACTTCAAATCAACTTAAATGTACAGACATTTTTGCGGATAATCGTGAAATTGTCGGTACGCGCTCCGATTTTTAGGATCTACAGCATCCAAACGTACCGACAAAATCGGGCGTTTTCGCAATTTTGTCGGTATGAGGTATAAAAGCAGCAGTAATAACAACAAAAAAACAAAGCCGCCTCATCACTTGAGACGGTCCCTGCTTTATTTATCGTATGTGATCACCTGGTGGCCAAAGGTATTCTTAAGCCAGTCGCCTTTGCTGTTATCCGATGACGGGAACACGATCGTGTTGGGATTGCCGTCAGAGATGTATCTCCTGCCGTCATTAAGCTGCTTGAAGTTCATCTCGATATCCCAGTAAACGCCTTTGTTGTCATACGCTCTGATCCTTCTTATGGCAGTGCTGTCGTAGTCTCTTACGAAGGGCGAATATGACCTTGTCCATGCGCAAAGGAGCGTTGCCTTTGTAGTATAACTGAAGCCTTCATAGGAGCCCTTGAAGATCTTCTCGTATTCGGGCTTTGAAGCGCTTGATTCAGGTGAACCGTAAGGCAGCGCGATGATATCAACATATCTTCCCGGAATGATCTCATCTAAGAGCTTATACATTCTGCCGACCTCTTTTTCGATCTCATCAGGACTCTTGCCGCCGATCTGAACGTGGTTATAAGTGTGATTGCCGATATCATAACCATTGTCGACGAGCCACTTGATCACTTTGTGGTCGTCCTCTTTACTGTTATGGAAAAGTCCGCAGTTAAGGAAGAACGTCGCAGTTACGTTGTAATCAGGGAATTCTTTCTTTATCTTTTCGAGTACATCGATAGCGCATCCGGCTTCGAACTTCGGCGAGCCGTCAGCATTCCAGCCTTCCAGCACAACATCATTGATACCGTCATCAAAAGTCAGGATCAACGGGCTGTAACCAAAAGCAACATCGATGTTTCCGTCAACAAAATCGTCAAGCCTCATCATGCGGTAACCCTGCTCGTAGAAGCTGCGGAGGTCATTCTCGAATGCTTCGGATGTTCTGTTATAGCCGTCCTTATCAACATTGCCGCCGGTATATTTCGTCTCACTGTTCTTCATATTGTAGATCCTGTGGTACATGAGGATCGGAACGGAATTGAGCTCATTTACGCCGGCTTTCCTTAAGTCATCAGCCGTATATGTGATCTCCACGCTCGTTTCAGTCGTTGTCTCAGAAGTCTCTGCTGTGGTTTCCGAGGTCTCTGTAACAACAGGCTCCGTTGACTCTTCAGAAGTCTCTGCGCCCTTTTTGCATCCTGCAAGGAGCGATGCAGTTACCGCTGCGGTAAGTATTAATGCTGTAATTTTCCTGATATTCATATTATCCCTGTCCGTTTTCGAAAAAATCCGCCCGCAACATATTCACGGACGGATTCATTATACCATCTTATGCCGGCAACTTAAGTTGTCTGTACGCTTTCTTCGTACGATCTCAGTTCCTCGTAAAGCCGGCTTCTCTTATATTCCAGGTTAGTAAGTTCTTCACGGATCTTATTTGCCTCTTCAAATCTTGCTGCGTTCTTAGCATCAGAAGCGTTGTTATACTTATCCCTCATTTTCCTGGCGAAGATGCCTCCGAATACATGGAGCAGGATAAAGACAAGAGCAGCTATGAGAAAAGTGACCTTTCTGGCAAACTCATAGTCAGAGCTCGGAATATACACAGAGGTCCAGATACTATGGAAGGCTATAAAAGATATGACAAGGAACGGCCAGAAGTAATGCATAGAAGACCTTTTGAGGGCTTTGGATCCGGAGTAGATCCTTACAAGCTTAGAATTACATTCTGCGATTGTATTCTCATTCAATTTGATCTGGTTCTTCTTCGCGGTAATAGCATCCGCAAGACCTTCAGGAATATCTTTCTGCACTGCCGGAGAAGGCTTGTTCATGCTTGATCCCAGTAATGCTTTTTTAGCAAGATTAAGCTTTAAGAGCTGCTCCTCACATACTTTTATTTGTCTTCTTTTCTCGGTATCGTTCCTGTTCCTTTCAGAATTGAACGCATCACATTTATTTCTGGCATAGATTCCGCCGACTATATGAATGATCATAAAGACCACGAATAAGATAAATAAATACAAACCTATAGGATAATTACCGGTTGTTACGCCTTCTGACTCTTTTACTTTATTAATAAAATTCGCAACAAATATAAATAATAATCCGCCAAAGCCTATTATGAGCGATACGACAAAGAACGGACAGAAATATCTGAAAGTGCCGGCTCTTCTCGGATCGATCTCTGATGAGCATCTGCTGATCTCATTCTCGAAGAAAGCGATCTTTTTATTGATATTATTTAATTCATCAAAGGACGATGCCTTATCAAATTCAGTATTGTTCTGTTCAAAAGCCTTAACTTCAGTTGTCATATGTACACCCTCCTTAAGATTTCCTTCTGTTGATGACATATTAACATCCTTGCAATCGCTTTTCAATAGTTTTTTATCGTTTTTCAATATATTTTTGCGGAATATTGATAAACACATAAGAAAAGCCGGTTGTAAGAACCGGTCCTAAAGCATCGTATTTTATTGTCTTGATAACTTATTCTTCCTGAGCGTCCTCAAAGACCAGGATATTCTTTCCGTGCTGCTTGCCGTAGTACATGCGCTCGTCAGCCTTCTTTATAAGCTTCTCAGGTTCAGTGTATTTAGGTGTGTACTGCTCAAGACCTATGGTGATCGTGACAAAGATCTGCTTATTGAAGAATGATGTGGGATTGGACTCAATAGTCTTTCTGAGCCTCTCTGCTCTGATCTTTGCAGCAGCCAGATCACAGTCCCTTAAGAGGATAACGAATTCTTCTCCGCCCCACCTGCAGATATCCGAGCCCGGGAGCTCCTGCTTGATCATCATAGTCGTATGCTTAAGAACCTCATCACCTGCTTCATGTCCGTAAGAGTCATTTATCCTCTTAAAGTCATCGAGATCGCAGAAAGCGATGCAGAACTTCTTGGGTTTGCCTGCAGACATGAGGGATTTTACCAGAGGCAGGAAGCCGCGACGGTTAAGAAGGCTTGTCAGCGCATCTTCATGTGCATCGGCAGAGAGCTGCTTATTCTTAAGTTCCAGAACAGATACCGTGTGCTCGCTTGAATAGATATACATGATGTTGTAGAAGACCGTTGCAAATACCATCGCAAAAGCCGAGAAGATAACGAGTACGAGTGCAGTCACAGAAGACACGTTGTAGACCGGATCCTGGAAATAAAAGCTGAAGTAAACGACGATGAATGTTATGAAGTTGAGCACGATCATCGAGGCTACGCCCCATCTCTGTCTGCCCTTAAAGAGCGTGCTTCCGAAATAAATGATGATCGGAATTATCGAGAACAGGAAGCAGTACGTGCCGCAGCGGAGTCCGACATAGTAAGTGGATACGATCGAATAGATCGTTACTTCCAGGATAATGCTCACATATACAGGCAGGAGGTGTCCGAATCTGCACAATACAAAACAGAAAACGTAAATTACTACGCTGAAGAAATTAAACTGTGCAAGAGGATATACTCCGGCGATCCAAAAGATAACCATCAGCACGGCATGAACCAGACCCATTACTCCGACAGTAAACGAGAAGGCATTGTTTACGAGAAAGCGCATGGCATTATCGAGCCGCTCATATCTCTTATTAACAGACTGTACTTTGTCAGCTATCTTATCCATATAAGATCTGTTCCCTGTTTATGGGAAAACCCCGGTGTGCACGTTTTACTTATTTATATTCTTGCACGTAAAAATGAACAAACCTACGTTAAATATATGAATAATCTGTGAGGATTAGGCTTTATGGAGCAGATAATCCGGGCAAAAAAAGGCGGTGCCTTTTATAAAGACACCGCCCTCCGGATGATTTATGCGACTGTTACCTCTGCCTTGTCTTTTGACGAACTCTTGTCTGTGAGGATCCCTGCGATGTATACCGCGAGCATGATCCCGCCGATTGCCGTGAGGATGTACATTCCCGTGTTGCTGAGCTTTTCGAGAACGGGGAAATATGAACATACCATACCGTAAGTATTCATGATGATGTGGAATACGATGCCGGGGATGATCGAACCGGACTTGATCCTGACAACACAGATGATAAGTCCTACGATGCCTGCCCAGATTGCCCATACAAGACCGCCGTGGCAAAGTCCGAAGACAACGGATGATATGACGGCTGCAACAGCTGCCGGCATTGCCTTACCGAGCCTGCTGAAGATGTAACCTCTGAATACGACTTCCTCCAGGATCGGGATAAGGATCGCATTTACGATGATCGCGAGCCAGAAGGGGTAAGATGTGAGACTTCCCATTCCGCTTGTGAGGTCACCTAACAGTTCTTCAGGGATCGGCAGAATAGTGAGCATGAAGTTCATGAAGAACATCCCTCCTAAAGCACCTACGACCGTAAGGCCCATCTGCTTGCCTGTAACCATCTTCATGTCGGTTTCTTTTGCGAGGTTCGTCTTCTTGACCTTTTCGATTATGAAAAAGGCCAGGAGTGTCAGGAGCGCGCCGATCAGCATGCTTATGCCCTTGTAGCCGTTGCCGTCTGTCTGGAAAGCTGCCATTGCTTCCTCCTGGCTTAAGCCCATAGCCCTGTACTTAGCACCTAAATTGTATCCGTAGATGTAGCCGACAATGAGGTCAACAATGTTCATGCAGGATAAATAAACTGCGAAGTAGCCTATTGCTTTTCCAATCTGTTTTAAAACCTTTTTCATGTGTAGATTCCTTTCTTCATTGAACTCACGGTGATTCTAGCATCAGGATGTGCGCGAAAATGGAGACTGGAGTGAATGGTAGTTTTCCCGTCGCAAACGGTATTGCGAATAACTAAATGATTATTTAGAATTCATACCAGAGAATCATAAGGAGCATTCCCAGCGTGCGTATTGCCATCTGCGATGACGAAGAAATATACAGAATAGAGCTTAAGACTTTGCTTGATAAGCTCCTTATCAATGCCGATTACAATATCGACACTTTTGACGACGGGAACAGGCTCTCAGAGAGCTTTAAGAGCCTTCCCTACGATCTGGTATTCCTTGATATCGAGATGCCCGCAGTAGACGGCATCACGCTTGCCAAGAAGATCAGAGCGGTATCAGAGAAGGTCTTCATCGTATTCCTTACGAGCCATGTCGAATATGCGATCGAAGGATATGAAGTAAACGCCCTGCGTTATCTCACCAAACCCGTAGATATAGAGAAGCTTAAGGAAGTCATAAGATACGTTCAGGAGAAGCAGGGAAACTCGCGCCATCTGATAATCAAGGAAGATGGCGAAGAACTGCTCATTGAACTCAATGACATCATCTACATGGAGTCAATGAACCAGAACGTCAGGGTCGTGACTTCCAAAGGCGAACATGTCATCAGATACAATATCGGCGACTTTGAAGAACAGCTCAAAAACGATGGTTTCTTCAGGATCCACAGAGGCTATCTGATATCGCTTGCCAAGGTAAAAAAGCTCTCCAAAAATGATGTGATCATGGAAGGCGACTTCGTTCTCCCTGTGAGCCGCAGCAATGTAAAAGCTCTCAAAGACGCCTTGTACGCTTACGTGGAAGGACTGGCTTTCTGATATGTCTGAGATCCTTGAATTCATCCGTTCCTTAACACTTTCGCTTTTGAACAATTCCCAGATCATTATCTCAATGCTGCTCGTCATACTCGTCGCAGCATGCTTTCTCGGACGCTACATCGAGCTTACCAAAAAGCTGGTATTATCGTCATTCGGGCCCATTATCCTGACCATACTGGGAAATGTGCTCCTTAATCTGTTCTTCAGCGAAATGCCTGAGGAAACGGTTATGTTCAACTACAACAACGTATTGGTATTGGTAATATTTGTCTACGCATTCTTCTTTTACTTTTTCGCTTATAAGGAAAAGAAGTTTTTGAGAGCCATTGAATCTACTGTCTGCCTGTATCTTGTAACCGCCTATGCTTCCACACTCTCACAAATGACCGCCGTCTACTTCTATGGCGGGACAGATGAAGTTATGGTGGATCTCTTCATAGAGCATTTAGGTACCGGTGGAATATGGACGTTCATAACGATAATGAGCTTCTTGGTCACGCTGGCACTTTTCCTTGTGGTATATTTCGGCTTCTACAGACCAAAAAAGTTCTATGTTATTGGCATTCCTTACAGGATCTTTTTTACAGTGTGGGCCGCTCTTTTTGTCTCTGTCCCTTTTATTCCCGCACAGATGTCTTCAGAGTATGTAACGCTGGAACAGAGATATCATTTCATCGGCATCTTCTATGCAATAGGAACACTCATCTTGGGGCTTGCTGTGCCTGTCATCATGATCATATCCTCAGTCGACAGGTCCCTGCGCGAGAAGAACAAATCGCAGGAAGCATACCTTGCAGCAGAACTCGAATACATCGGCCAGTACAAAAAGCAGCAGGTCGAGACCAAGGCCTTCAGACACGATATCAAGAACAATCTGGCCATGACTCAGATGATGCTCGAGAAAGGCAATGTCGAAGACGCAAAAGCCCATATAGCAGACATGTTAGGCAACGTCGGTTCCTTCTCGCCTAAATATGTAACCGGTGACGAGATGCTCGACATCATCGTCTTCATGAAGGCCGACAAAATGGAAGAAAAGAACATAAGGTTCACGTTAGACGGCGTTATCGACGGCGGACTCAACATAAAGCCGATGGACAAGTGCAGCATCTTCGCAAATGCGCTGGATAACGCCATTGAAGCCGCTTCCAAATGCGAAGACCCGTTCATATCATTCACGATAAAGAGAACAGACAAATTCTTTATCATCAAGATCACAAATTCCGCCGGATCTAAGGTCAATGTCGAAAAGCTCCTGGCATCTTCCGGCTACACATCCAAAAAGGACAAGGACCATCACGGCTTCGGCCTGATGAATGTCAAGCGCGCCGTCGAGAACTTAAACGGCATGTTAAAGGCCGATTCCGGCGAGAGCACTTTTACGCTGTCGATCATGTTGCCAAGAACTGCTCAGGTTCAGTAAATTAGCCGCCGCATCAGAAATCAGAAGATTTTTATTTGATTTTTGCTCTTTTTCGCGTTAGAATTCCTATTCTGCTTAAAATTCATAGGGAAATAGGATAAATTAATTTTATGGTAAACGTAAAGGAAACATCTTTCAGAAAGAAGCTCATCTCGCTGATACTGCCGATGACACTGCAGAACTTTGTTTTTGCTCTGGTTCCGGTATCGGACGCTGTCATGCTGCTTTTCCTGTCTCAGGATTCAATGGCAGCAGTATCGCTTGCAACACAGGTCGTACTCGTACTGACCCTTTTTACCATGTCCATAACTGCCGGCGGCTCCATGTTTGCCGCACAGTACTGGGGCAAGGGTGACAACGAGTCCATCGAGAAAGTATTCGGGTACATGTTCGCGTTATCGCTCCCCGTTATTCTCGTTTTCTTCTCCTGTGGCATGTTCATGCCTGAGGGTGTAATGAGAGTATTCACAAACGAACCCGAACTCATCGCAAACGGCATTCCTTACATCAGGATTGCGTCTTTCTCATATGTATTCATGACACTCGCATCAGTTTTCGAGACACTCCTTAAGAACGTAGGATACGTAAAGGAATGCACGATTGCGAGCGTTGTTATCGTATTCTTAAACATCATTCTGAATGCCATATTGATCTTCGGTCTTCTCGGCGCGCCCAGGATGGGTTCAGCCGGCGCTGCGCTTGCGACGACGATCTCGAACGGTGCAGGATTCCTTCTGTGCATAATCTTCATTCTCGTAAAGACGAAGTTCAGGCTCAGGTTCAAGAACATCTTCCACGCGGATATAGACTTAAGGCAGAGATTCTCTAAGTACACTCTCCCCTACCTTCTGAATTCCCTTCTCTGGGGATTCGGCTTTACCATGATCACCGTTATCATGGGACACCTGGGCTCTGATGCTGCGGCTGCCAACGGTATTGCAGCGATCGTCAAAGACCTTGTTTCCTGCCTCTGCTTTGCTATCGCAGGCGGAAGCGTCATCATCATCGGCAACGAGCTCGGTGCCAACAGGCTTGATAAAGCGAAGGAATACGGTGATAAGCTCTTTAAGATCACGGTTATCTCAGGTATCGTCTTGGGACTTGTTGCTGCCGTATCTGCGCCTCTTGTTCTGCACTTCGTTAACCTCACGGAGACAGCCGAACACTACCTGTTCATCATGCTCCTGATGTGCAGTTACTACATCCTCGGCAGATCGATCAACTCAACGCTCATCAGCGGTATCTTCTCTGCAGGCGGAGACACGAAGTTCGGCTTCATTTGCGATACTGTAACGATGTGGGCATTCATCGTGCCTCTGGGATTCATCTCAGCATTCGTACTTAACTGGCCCGTAATGGTCGTCTACTTCATCCTGAATCTGGATGAGATCGTTAAGATCCCTGTCGTAATCGCCCACTACAAGAAATACAAATGGGTGAAGAACATCATCAACGAAGAAGTATAATTAGTTTTTTAGGTCCGGCGAAGAGCAAAGGGTGAAATCGTACGTTTTTAATCATGAAAAAAGTACGATTCTACCGGTTGCAACTTGCAAGCATTCAAATCGTACGTTTTTAACCTCGAAAATGGTACGATTTTACCATTTGCAACTTTCAATAAAAGAGGCTGCATTAGAGACAGCCCTTATCAATTATCTTGCGTAATCCGTGTGCTCGAAAGATTCGTAGAGAGCGATTATCTCTTTCTTCAACGAGATAAATATGCGTCCCAAGTGCGGATCGAAGTGATGCCCGAGTTCCTGTCTGATGAGCTCGAAAGCTTCATCGTAAGACATAGGATCCTTGTAATAACGGCGGCTTGCCAGGGCATCGAAAACATCAGCCAGCGCCATTATCCTTGCCTCGAACGGAATGCTCTCGCCTCTTAACTGGTCAGGATAGCCCGTGCCGTTATATTTCTCATGATGGTAGTGGGCAACATTCGTAGCTACTCTTACGAATTCCTTATCTTCAACGTCTTCAAGGACCTTGCTCATGATCTTCGCGCCATAAGGAGCGTGGATCTTCATCTTCTCATATTCCTCGTCCGTAAGGCCGGAAGGCTTTCTTAAGATGGAGTCATCAACGGCGATCTTGCCCAGGTCATGGAGAGGTGCAGCGTTGATTACGGAATCCCAGTAATTCTCGCTCATGTTGTAGTCATCAAGCTTGCGGAGATGCTCAACGAACAAAGCGACGCAGGCAGATGTTCTGTTGATGTGACCGCCCGTGGAGTTGTCACGTGATTCGATCATGGCAGCCATGCCGAGGATCGTGGACATCTGCATCGACTTGGCTCTCTTGGTCTGACGCTCAACTTCACGCTTCAATGACTCGCCCCTGAAGCTCATGGACTCGATCATGTTGTGCTGTTCAGTGTCGTCGGTGATCTCAACGAGATAACCTGATATGTGATTTCTGAATCCGACATGGATAAAGCTCAGCTCGCACTCAAGGTATCTTCTCTCGTTGGGGCTTCTGTCATTTATAACGATGGATTTCTTATATTTGCTCTGCTTCTGGTCAGATTCCTCGACTTCTGCAGCGCACTTTGCTACCCACTTAAGGAGATCCTTCAAGGCATAGTCTTTGGCGATGATCTTGGAATCGATCCTGGCATTGGCGATCTCAGGGAAGAACTTCTCTGACACAGAATTGCTTCCGACATAATTATATTTCTTGTCGAAAACGATATATCCGAAGGTGCTGAGCTCATTGATCTTCTCCTGAACGCTCAAGTTAACGTTATAGATCGTGGATCTTGCGACCACGTAATCAAGCATAAGTGTGCAGATGAGATAGAAGAACGGGATTATCTCATACTTCAGTCCGAAGAAGCGTGATCCGAGATAGACGAGCATGACACCAAACAGGGAGCCTGCATATGTGACCATGAGCCTGAAGGAAGCGCTTCGCTTGCCGAGATAGGTCAGGATCGTAAAGAATGCCGCAAGTCCGACTTCAACAGCCAGTATGATGTATCTGATGTAATAGATCTGTCCGGGTTCCTTTACAAGAGGAGAAGGTGATCCGGGAACGAACTTAAGGTCTGAATAGAAGAACGGGAATCTGTCTGTAAGGATCGTGGAGATAAATACGAAGATGTTTATCAGAAGGATAACGACAGAGAACCACGTAGGGACCTTAGAATCCGAATAGTCGATGAGGATATAAACGATGAGGAGCGGCAGGAAGATACCGCCGACATAGGCAAGTGCATTGGCCAATACTGCTTCCTGGAGATTCCTTGAGCATGATAAAATGAAGTAACCGGAGTTACTGATCATGACACAAACTGACATTAGAATCTCAAGCGTATTGGCGCCCCGCCTCGAGAAGAGTACGAGCGCAAAAGTAGACAGCATGCTGAGTAGCATTACTACTCCCAATACAATAGAATATATACCCATGTTCACCCTTGTTCACACACTATAAGGCACTTTACCGTATATATTTTACCGCATATTCGCTATAAAGTGTTATTATTTTTGCTAATTAGTTATGTATTTTTACTAAATTTGATGTCAAAGAGAGGATAAAAAGTCTGAAAAATGCTTAAAGACGATGTTCTGAATATTATCTATTGGGAAGAGGATTTCATCTCAGGCGAGGCCATAAGCCGGAAGCTGGGAGTCTCCAGAGCTGCGGTCAATTCTGCCGTAAAAGCATTAAGGGACGAAGGCTATGAGATTACCTCATCGACCAATAAAGGCTATCTTCTGACCAGGAGCCCTGATGTCCTTACAAAGGGCTCTGTCTCAGTGCATCTTCCCGAGAGCATATCCAAAAATGTCCATGTTTTCGAATCCGTGGACTCAACAAATGACGTCTTAAAAGACATGGCCAGGAAAGGCGCTCCCTCAGGCACTGTCGTCATATCCGACTGCCAGACAGGCGGAAAAGGCCGACGCGGCAGGAGTTTTGCCTCCCCCAAGGGCGTCGGGATATATTTCTCCTACCTTTTCAAACCGGAATCAGGCTTAGATAAGATATCCAATCTTACGAGCTGGACCGCTATTGCGGTCTCTGACGCGATCTACAACGCCTACGGCATCGATTCACAGGTCAAATGGGTAAACGATCTTCTGATGAACAGGAAGAAGATCTGCGGCATCCTCACGGAGGTTACGGTGGAAGCCGAGAGCGGACTTATCGATAACTGCATAATCGGCATCGGGATCAACGTAAATGAGACATCCTTCCCTGAGGAGATATCTCAAATAGCAACTTCGATCTCCATTGAGAACGGAGGAAAGACATTCGACCGTTCGAAGCTTGCCGCAGAGCTCATCAAAGCCATGGGAGATCTGGAATACAGATGGCCTGATGATGAATACTATCTGAACCGTTACCGCCAGAGCAACGTTACAGTCGGCTCCAGGATCGTAGCTTACCCGCAGCTTGCGGAGAACAGTGAGGGCCGTTCGGGCACGGCAATAGCCATCAACGAGGACTTCACGCTTAAGGTAAAGTTCGATGACGGTTCAGTGTCGGACCTCCGGAGCGGCGAAGTCAGCGTCAGAGGCCTTTACGGCTATACCTGATCAGACACAGATATAATCCTTTATCCGGTTGTATTTGGAATCACCTATTCCGGTGACATTCTTGATGTCTTCCACGGCCTTGAAAGGGTTCTTCTTCCTGTAATCGACTATGGCCTGCGCCGTCACGTCGCCTATCCCCGGAAGGGTCTTAAGATCATCTGCAGAAGCGGTATTGATGTTTACGATGCTGACACTTCCGCTCACGCCGTCAGAAGATGCTCCATGCCCGCCGCCCCAGACATAGACGCCCTTCTGCCTTATGATGTCACCGCCGTTAAAGCCTTTCTCGACCTCCGATCTTGAGGGTATATAGATCGACATGTTGCCCGTTATCTGGTAAACGAGATTGATGTTGTCGGCTGAGGCATCTTCCGTAAGGCCTCCTGCCTCTTCGATAATGACATTCAGCATGACACCTTTTGGCGCCTCGTAGATGCCCGGCCTGTTCACCTCTCCGCAGATATAGATGCTGACAAGCTGTATGGTCTCAGGAGCTTTAGATGACGCCGCATCAGACTGATGGGCCCGGCCGGTATCTTCCGGATCGCCCATATGGCTCCCGGCTTCAGTGATCACCGCCGACTTGCCGCTCTTAAAAGCGTTGACGGTAATGTCATTCCGCCCTTTAAACACGAACTTATATACGACACTCAGGATGATTACCAGGATGAATGCCAGAGGATAGACCAGTTTCTTGATTGTCGCCTTCGTGCTTTTCTTTATCATACGGAAAGCATAACACCGGTCTTTGTCGGTTTTTGCCGACAAAATCTAACAAAAACCGACAAGGATCATCCCTGCCGGCTTCAAACATTATTTTAAAATAATTACTAGAACGGATTACTCTTCGCCTTCTCTGCGCTTTGTCTCCCAGAACTTCTCGATATTGTAGTTCTCGCGCTCTTCCCTGCCCATGACATGAACGACAACGTCCTTATAGTCAAGGAGGATCCACTTGTCGCCGGAGCGGCCTTCGATGTGGTCGGGAGTGATATCGTAATCCTTCTTAAGGACATACTCTACTTCATCAGCCAGAGACTTGATCTGAGTGGTCGAATTACCGCTTGCGAGAACGAAATAATCAGCGAGTACTGTCTTTCCTGTAAGGTCTATCGTCTCGATATCGATACCCTTCTTTGAATCAAGAATGTCAACGATCTTAGCGGCTAATTCTTTTGTGTCCATTATTTATCTCCTTGGATTTATTAATAGTCTGATTGTATCACAATAACGCCTTACATATGTAAGTCTTTCATCATAAGTACCGTCATCGGGTGGATGTCCCTTCCCTGTGAGACGAACTTGTTCTTAACTGCCAGTGCGGTCATTCTCATCGCGCTGTCCAGATCGATCTCTGCAGCAGTCCTGATGGGTGTCAGATCCGTGTAGTTTCTGGACGGTTCGATCTTGTCTGCCAGATATACGATCTTCTCCAGAAGCGTCATGTTGCCCCTGCCCGTCGTGTGATAGCAGATGGCATCAAGGATCTCCTTGTCTTCTATGCCGAACTCATCGCGCGCGAAAACCGCACCTGCCGGTGAATGAAGGAGTTTCTTCTCCGTGAACAGATCACCTGAGTACTTCTTTGCAAGCTCCGTCTGCTTCTCGAGAGGGAGTTCTTTCGCGCAGTCGTGAAGTGCGCCTGCGATAAGAGCCTTATCCTTGTCACAGCCGAAGACATCAGCAAGGTGCGCAGACAGATAACCTACGTTAAGCGTGTGGAGGAGTCTTTTCGCGCCAAGATACTTATACATCCAAACAGAGCTCTCAAAGAACTGTTTGCGGGCTTCGTCGGAAACGCCTTCGAGCTTTGTGTTCTCGGTATAAAGAGCATGCCTTTTAATAAACTCTCTTGCAGGCTCCGGAACCATCGAAAAGTCACCGGAAGAAGTGATCGCAGACGATGAACAGTCAACGCCGTTAAGACGGAATATCTCCACCTTGCCTCCGAGATTCTTCCTGATAGAATCAGCAGCCCTTTCAACATCCGTCGTATCGCCGGGCCTTACAGCGGCAAGCAGGGCCGCATGGTTAAGGATCCCGCCAGGGTTATACCAGGTCTCGAAAGTGCCGAGCGTGTCTGAGCCCATGATCCAGAAGAATTCATGATGCTCTTCTGCCTTCTTTTTCTTGATGTCATTGGAGATAAGGAAATCTCTTATGTATTCATCAGACGTGAGCTTTTCGAGAACTACGGATGTATAGCTTACTCCGTCTATTCCGAACTCTATGTCGTTTACAAGGCAGTTCTTGATGCCAAGGCCCTCAATGGTCTCCTTCATCATGCAGAGACGGTACGGGGGTGGAAGCTTGTTGGAATAGAGCTTGAAGTTATTCCTGACCGAAGGAATAACGATCACAAGGTCAACGAATCCGCTCTTCAACGCGGAATTGATCATTGCTATGTGACCGTCATGAACGGGATCGAACGAGCCTCCGTAGATGCCTATTCTCATTTATTAACCGAGTGTCCTTCCTATGTCGTGGCGGAAGTGCATATCCTTGAAGGAGATCTTAGCGACACCTTCGTATGCGCCGTCGATTGCCTCATCAAGTGTATCTGCCTCATCGTATACGCAGAGAACGCGTCCGCCGCTCGTAACGAGCTTGCCGTCCTTAAGTGCCGTACCTGCCTGGAATACGATCTTGCCGCAGGTATCGATGCCTGTGATCTCGTAGCCTTTTGCATAGCTCTGGGGATATCCGCCGGATGCCATGACAACAACGCAGGAGCACTTGTTCTTCCACTTGAACTCGACCTGGTCGAGCTTGCCGTCGATTACTGCATCGACTATATCAAGGAGACTGTTCTCGAGAAGAGGCAGTACTGCCTGTGCCTCAGGGTCTCCGAAACGTGCATTGTACTCAACTACCTTCGGACCTTCAGGTGTAAGCATGAGGCCGAAATAGATAACACCCTTGAAAGGTCTTCCCTCTTTCTTGAGAGCTTCGACTGTAGGTGTGATGATCTCGTTCTGAATGCGTGCCTTAAGCTCATCAGTCATGTCGGCACCGGGTGTAACAGCGCCCATACCGCCTGTGTTAAGGCCTTCGTCATGATCGTATGCTCTCTTGTGGTCTCTTGAAGAAACCATCGGAACACATGTGTTGCCGTCTGAGAATGCAAGAACTGTGAGCTCGGGACCTGTCATGCATTCCTCGATAACGATCGTGGAGCCTGCACTGCCGAACTTCTTGTCTTCCATCATGTCCTTAACTGCCTGCTTAGCCTCATCAAGGGTCTGGGCAATGATAACGCCCTTACCTAATGCAAGACCGTCGCACTTGATAACGATAGGCATCGGCTGTGTCTCAAGATAATCCAATGCCTTCTGCTCGTCTTCAAAGATCTCATACTTTGCAGTAGGGATCGAATACTTCTTCATGAGCTGCTTGGAGAAAGCCTTTGAGCCTTCGATGATAGCTGCATTAGCCTTAGGGCCGAAGGCTCTGAGACCTGCTTCTTCCATCCTGTCTACCATACCGAGGGCGAGCGGATCGTCAGGAGCTACGAAAACGAGATCGAACTGCTCTTTTTTCGCGAAGTCGACCATGGAATCCAAATCTGTAGCCTTAATATCAACGCATGTAGCGATAGAAGCGATACCGCCGTTACCGGGAGCGCAGTAAAGCTCCGTTACCCTGGGATCCTGCTTGAGCTTCCAGCAGATAACATGCTCTCTTCCGCCGCCGCCTACTACGAGTACCTTCATTTATATATCCTCCAAATTGTTTGTTTTTCGATTACTTAAGATAGTGCATCCAGGATCTTGCGCCCGTCTCAGCCATGAGCGCTGCGATATCCTTATGCTTGATGCCGCTTACAAGGATCGCTTCCTCAGAGAGGTAAACACAGCTGTAGCCCTTTACCACTGCTTCTGCGGCATTGTCGACCCTGATAACGATATCGGCGATGATCTCATCGTAAGGCATGATCTCAACGCTCTCAGACGTCCATGCTCTTGCTTCTGAAGGATTGCCCATCGCAGCCTCAAGAACGTCACCGCAGACTGCAGATGCCGTAGGGAGCGTGCCTGCGCCCTGACCGTAGAACATGGCCTGGCCTAAGCTGTTGCCGTCAACCATTATCGCATTGAATACACCGTTTACGTTATACAAGAGATTGTTTTTCTCGACCATTGCAGGCGCAACATAAGCGACAGGCTTCTCGCCGGCCTCGTAAAGTGCGATGAGCTTGATGTCGCATCCGATTGACTTAGCAAATGCCATATCGTCTGTCGTGATCGCGGAAATGCCTTCAGCAGAGATCTTCTCAGGTGCAATGTAATCGCCGTCATTAGCGATCGTGGAAAGGATCGAGAGCTTTCTCTGAGCGTCGATGCCGTCGATATCTGCAGAAGGATTAGCCTCTGCAAAGCCGTTCTCCTGAGCCTGCTTCAATGCCGTAACAAAATCCACGCCCTCATCCTTCATCTGTGAGAGGATGTAGTTCGTTGTTCCGTTGACGATACCTGCGATCTTCGTGATCTTGTTTGCTGCAAGGCACTTATAAAGAGGTCTGATGATCGGGATACCGCCGCCTACTGCAGCCTCGAAAAGATAGCAACAGTTATGCTCTTTTGCGATCTGAAGGAGCTCAGGTCCCTTTGTTGAGACAAGTTCCTTATTGGAAGTTACGACGCTGATGCCCGAAGACAGAGCGCGCTTTGTGTATTCATAAGCAATCCTCGCACCGCCTATGGTCTCGACTGCAATCTGTATGTCGCTTCCGAAAACCTCATCAGCGTCATGTGTTACAAGATTTGCGAATCTGCTGTCAGGAAAATCCCTGATATCAAGGATGTACTTAACGTTGACCTCTTTGCCGATACGCTTGGAGATAACATCCTTGTTGACGTCCAGAGTCTCGGCAACGCCTGAACCGACCGTACCGAAGCCCATAATTGCGATGTTGATAGCCATTTCTTTATTGTTCCTTTCGTTATTCCCTGCTCAGCACCATGCACTTGCGTACACCTGCGAGCTTAGAGATATCATTGATTATGTCGTCAACTGTTCCGTACATCGATACTGTCTCAATGGAGATAGAGATATCGGCGAGGCCGTTGATCGGAATATTCTGGTTGATCGTCAGAATATTGGCGCGTGATTCCGCGATAGTCCTTATGATCTCGGACAAAATGCCCTGGAAGTTCTCGACAGACAGAAGGAGCGTAACCTTCTTGCCGCTTGCAGCCTCATAGAACGGCAGCACAGAATCCTTGTACTTGTAGTATGCACTTCTGGAGAGCCCGGTCTTTCTGACCGCTTCGTTTACGGAAGTGGACTCGCCCGTGTTAAGGCGCTGCTTAACTTCCATTACCTTAATGAAGACTTCAGGCAAAACTCTTTTGTCGACGAGGAAATATTCGGGGTTATCCTGATGCATAAGGTCAAGACCTTTCTATGAGATTATCGCGCCCAAGTATACTTCCACAGACGGACATTTGTACGCGCCTGACAATATTAACACGATTAAGGGGTGTTTTCAACGAATTATAATTAATAAAGTCATTTGCACGGGATTTATCCGTTACCGTACAGTCAAATTCTTTAAAAACGACTATTTTGACCGGTTCTTGGACGAATCCTAAGGAAATCAGCAGTTCAGCGCGTGTAAAAAAGCATCAGCCAAGTTCAGCCTTCAGCTTCTCCGCCATGGCCCTTGAAGCTTTGCCCCTGTGGCTTATGGAATTCTTCTGTTCCTTGGTCATCTGGGCCGTGGTCATGCCGAATTCGGGCACGTAAAAGATAGGATCGTAGCCAAATCCGCCGTCACCCATGGGCTGCTCGTGCAGAACACCGCAGACTTCGCCCCTCACGGTAAATTCAGATCCGTCAGGTCTTACGACAGCGATGCTGCAGACGAACTTTGCAGTGCGCTTCTCTTCCGGGACGTCTTTCAGCATCTCGAAGATCTTTGCAAACTTCTCCGGGTAAGTGGAATCCTCACCGCAGAATCTTGCAGAATAGATTCCCGGAGCGCCGTCGAGCGCGTCGATGCAAAGACCGGAGTCATCTGCCATTACATAAGCGCCTTCTGCAAGAGCGTGTACGGCGCGAGCCTTTATCAGAGCGTTCTCTTCGAAAGTCTTGCCGTCCTCAACGATGTCCGGATCAAAGCCCTCCTCCTTCATTGTCGTAACGACAAAAGGTGTGCCGTCCAATATCTCTGCGATCTCTCTTGCCTTGTCCTTGTTGGATGTCGCAAGAATGAGTTTGAATTCCGTCATATAAGCCTCCATGCCTTGGGATACATATTTTTTGCGGTCTGTCCGTTGATCTTCGCAAAGCCCAGCGGATAGTTGCCGATACCTACGAGAATGGTTCCTGAAGCCTTTAAGCCGTCTTCAGGAGTAACAGATATGGTCTCACCTCTTAAGTACTTAAGGAGCCTGTCGTCATCGCGCTTAAGCCCGAGATATGAGTCGTCCCTGATCTCATCTCTTGTTAAAGCCAGAGCTATGCTGTTGGAGGGCTCGAAAACCTTCTTTCCCGACTTAAGTGGCTTTAAGTCGCCTACGTAAAGGCCTGTCTTTACGACCTTGAGGCCCTTGAAGAGCTTCTCATCGAAGGTCATCTGGAAGATACCCGTTCCGTGGCTGATAAACGCGCCTTTAAGGATGTCTTCCCTGCCCTTATCTGATAAGACTTCATCGAGCATGCCCATGGCTGCTTCGACGTTCTTGTCCTTGGATCTTACCTCGCCTGCAATAAGCAGTTCTGAAGCTGACTTAAGATCCTTCTCCTCACCTTTAACGATATGCACGCAGAAGTGACCGTCACCGTCTGATAAGTGCGGCCAGATCCTCATGGAACCCGGAAGGATCGAATCTTCTCCGCCGTGAGTGATGCCCGTTATCTCAGGATGAGCCTTTACGTGATATTCGGGATGGCGCTCAATGAAACGCTTTATCTGGTTCTCGTCTTCATCAACGCAGAACGTGCATGTGGAATAAACGATGGAACCGCCTTCTTTCAGGCATTTGTGGGCAGCTTCAAGGATCGATTCCTGCAGAGGAACACAGACCTTGGGTCCGTAGTTCATGTAACTCTTAACAGCGCCCGGATCTCTTCTGAACATGCCCTCACCTGAGCACGGCGCGTCGATAAGGATCTTGTCGAAGAATAAAGGGAGCCTTGATGCAATATTCTCGGGCGTCTCATTGAGAATGACACAGCCCTTGATGCCGGAACGCTCGATATTGCGAAGGAGCGCTTTTGAACGGTCGAAGCTTATCTCGTTTGCTACAAGGATTCCTTCGCCCTTCATGTCCTCGCCGAGCCTGCAGGCCTTGCCGCCGGGAGCGGCGCAAAGGTCTAATACGGTCTCGCCGGGCTTTGCCGCCATGACCTGTGCAGGGAGCATTGCGGAAGGCTCCTGGGGATAGTAAACGCCGGCGTGATAGAGAGCTTCTTTGCCGCCGGTCTCGTTATTGATGTAATAGCCGCCGGAGCACCACGGAACAGGGTTTTCGCCCTCTCCGAGCTCAGCAAGGAGCGCGTGCTCTTCATCAGCGGAATCAATCTTGGTCCTGGAGAATCTTATTCCCTTCAAAGGCTCTTTTTCGAAGCTCTCGTAAAAGCCTTCCTGCGGTACATACGTATAACGCGAGAAGAAATCATTCATCTCTTTTAAGAACTCTTCAGGGAACTTCATTTAAGCCTCACAGATTAAGGAAATCCGCACACTTGAAGGCAAGGCGCTTGATGACGTCGACGTCAAATGGAGACTCGATGCCGGACTTCTTTATGAGATTTAAGAATGTATCGCTGCCGCCTAACTGGCAGAGCGTATTGTACTTCTCCAAAGCTACCTTCATATCGGTCCTGGACTCGTCCCAGAGCTCAAGAGCGCAGATCTGCGAGAGGCAGTAATCGATATAATAGAAAGGCGTCGTGAAGATATGGTCCTTCTTCATCCAGGCGCCGCCCAGAGCGTGGAAAGGCGTATCCTCAACATCGTATTCGGTGAACGGCTGATAGGTCTGCTCTAACATCCTCCAGATCTCATGACGCTCGTTGGGTGTCATGTTCGGATTATCGTAAATTATGTGCTGGAACTCATCGACCATACATCCGTAAGGCAGGAACAAAAGGCCGTCCGTCATGTGGAGCTCACAGTACTGCTCAGCCTGATTGCCGTAGAAGATGTTCATGAAAGGATATGACATGTATTCCATCGATGTCGAGTGGATCTCGCATGTCTCAAGCGTAGGAGACAGGCACTCTACAAACGGTGAAGATTCAGCACCTGCAAGTGCTGCATAGGCATGTCCGCCCTCGTGGATAACAGTTGCAACGTCATCGAAAGTGCCGTTGCCGTTCATGAAGATAAAAGGAATGCAGTAATCCTCAAGATACATGCAGTAGCCGCCCGTGGACTTAACGGGACGGGATAAAAGATCCGTATAACCGTGCCCCGAGAGAATGTCAAAGAAGCTCGGATTTGCGCCGAACATCTTTCTGAAGAACTTGCCGGCTGCTTCCTCGTAAGTATCCTTGCTTATTACAGGCGCAGGGTTGCCCTCTTTGAAGAGACAGGGAAGGTCATGGAACATGAGCTGGTCGACACCGAGCCTGTCCTTCTGGAGCTTTCTGATCTGTACCGTAAGAGGAACAATGTATCTCTTGATGTTCTCCCTGAATGAAGCAACATCTTCCCTTGTATAATCGTAGCGCTCCATGCGCTTATAGCCGAGCTCTGTAAAATTCTCATATCCGAGCTTTTTGGCAGCCTGTGTCCTTACCTTAACGAGGTCATCGTAGATAACATCGTAGGTGTCTTTACGGGACATATAGTATTTATCGAGCGCGATGTGAGCCTCTCTTCTTACCTTTCTGTCAGTTGACTGGAGGTAAGGCTGGATAAGGCTTAAGTTCAGCGTCTTCTTGCCGAGCTGGATCTCAGCTTCGGACTGCTTCTGGGAGTACTCGTTCTCAAGCTTTGATTCCTCAGTGAGGTCGTCAATTACTTCGCTCGAGATGATCTCCCTCTGGTTCTTGGCCTTGCGGAAGATCATGGGGCCGTACTTGACCTTCAGCGAATCAGCGCAGGGCGCCGTAAGAAGGCCGGATAACACAGCGGACGAGAGTTCCTGGACTCTGGCAGTTGCCTCGTCGAAGAACTCTAGCTCGGTATTGTAGAACTCGTTTGAAGTATCGAGATCGTGGAGGATCTGGCAGAGCGCATACTGTGTGTCGAAAGAGCTTATCGCAATCTCGTACTCACTTATCGCTTCATCGGCCGCCTCGATAGTCTTGGCGGTCATGAGCCTCAATCTAACGGCTTTTACTGTCTCCGTGAACTTATCAAGATCAGGTCTTGTGTATTTCAGTTCCTTAAAATCAGGTACCGAGCTGTTAGTCGTATTCTCCATCGGTCTGCCTTTCTAATTAGATCTTCCGGGGCTTACATCTTCTCGACTACGCCGATTCCGAGCATATCGAGTCCGGACTTGATCGTGTCTGCCACTGCTTCGCAGAGTTTGAGACGTGCGTCTCTTAATTCTGCTGAATCGCAGTTCAGGATCCTTGAATTATTGTAGAAACGGTTGAAGTTCCTTGCGATAAGAGCGATCTGGCGTGAGATCATGAAAGGCTCATAGCTCTCAGCTGCCTTAACGACCGCATCCTTGAAGTCTGCAAGGCTTCTGATGACTGCATATTCGTCTTCAGCCGTAAGCTGCGCAGCGGCATCAACAGAGCCCTTAAAGCCCTGATCTTCAGCCTTTCTGAGGATCGACTTGATCCTTGCGTATGTGTAGATCAAGTAAGGCGCTGTATCGCCTTCGAAATCGAGCATGTCATCCCAGTCAAAGAGGATATCCTTCTCTCTTCCGGCCTTGAGATATGTGTAAGAGACTGCGCCGAGACCGACTATCTCGGATACCTTTGCTATCTGCTCGTCGGTCATGTCACCGCCTCTAAGCTCGCTGTTCTTTCTGATGATCTCAGCAGTCTTCTCAGTAGTCTTATCAAGGAAATCGTCAAGCTTGATGATGTTGCCGGCACGTGTAGAGAATGCCTCAACGACCTCATTGCCGTTCTCATCCTTCTTGGGCTTGAACTTCAGAAGTCCGAAGCCTACGTGTACGCAGTCATCGGCAAAGTCATAGCCAGCCTTCTTGAGGACAGCGAAAACCTGCTTGAAGTGGAGCTGCTGCGGAAGACCTACAACGTAGATATTCTTGTAGAAATTAAACTCCTCGTGTCTGTAGAGGACTGCTGCAAGGTCTCTTGAAGCATAGATCGTGGTACCGTCACTCTTAACAACGAGGCACGGAGGAAGGCCCTCTTCATCGAGCTTTACTACCTTGGCGCCTTCGCTCTCCTCCAAAAGGCCCTTGTCTTCAAGCATCTTTACGACGCCGGGGATCCTTGATGAATAGAAGGATTCGCCGTTATAGTTATCGAACCTGATGCCCATTCTCTCATATGTCTTCTCGAAAACCTGGAGTGACAGATCCCTGAAACGCTGCCAGAGAGCCACTTCCTCAGGTTCGCCCTCTTCGAGTTTCCTGAAGTTGTCTCTTGCGGTGTCTTCGAGCTCCTTCTCGCGCTCGGGAGATACCTTGCACTCATCGTGGAACTTTACGTAAATCCTCGTAAGCTCGTCAATCGGGTTGTCCTGCATGGCTTTCTCGTCGCCCCAGAGCCTGTAAGCCGTGATGAGCTTACCGAACTGAGTGCCGTAATCGCCAAGGTGGTTGAATCTGATTACGTTATATCCGAGTCTTGAATAGATATTTGCAAGTGAATTGCCTAAGATCGTCGTGAAAGCATGACCTACATGGAAAGGCTTTGCGATGTTAGGAGATGAGAACTCAATGATGACATTCTTGCCCTCACCGATGTTCTTATTGCCGTACTGATCGCCTGCTTCTGTGATCTCAGAAATAACGCTCCTGGCAAGGATACCTCTGTCGATCCTGAAATTGATGTAAGGACCTGCAGTATCAACTGTGACCGCACCGTCAAAGCCTTTTACGAGCTCAGGAGAGTCCTTGAGTTCATTAGCGATCATGGGCGGAGCCTTGTGAAGAGTCTTGGCCAGAACGAAGCACGGGAAAGCGTAATCTCCGAGCTCGAGCTTGGGCGGAATCTCAATAAGTCCTTCTATCTGCGCCTTATCAAGGCCGGTGCAGGCTGCCAGATTTGTAGCTATTAAATCTTTGTAATCCATATCATTTACTCCTTAATTACAAGTTGTTATATTAACATATTTTGGCCAAGACTGACGAGGCAATCAGGTCGATTTATTGCACTATTTGATGATTTTTTTATGCGTTTTGTTAGGATATAATGCTTTTGTTATAAAAAACCTTAAATGAGCAAGAGGCATTCTTAATGTATTTTATATACAAGATGGCAATAGGTCTTGCAGCCGCATTTGCCATTACAATGGTCCTTTTGAGATTCCTCCCCGGTGAGAGGATCTTGTTGGGACATGACCGCGGACGCAAGTTCGCCCAGGGAGCTGAAGCAAACATCGGTAAGCCTACCGGTGTCGGTTTTTACTTTATGCTGGTTTTCCTGGTAATCTCCGCCCTCCTCTGCTTTATATATTACCCGGTAACATCAGACAAAGGCTTTTTCGCGAGCGGCAATGAAGTAACCGGCCTTGCCATGGGTCTTATTGCCACCCTTGCTGCAATGGTCACCGGCTGGCTCGACGACAGATCCGTAAATGCCTGGAACGAATATCTAAAAGGCGCCCTAGACTTCATCGTATCCCTCATCGGCGCATTCATCTGTGTCCATTTCTTCGGCACAAGAGTCTATATCGCTATCACAGGCGCGTATTTCGACTTGAATCCGGTCGTTTTCTATCTTCTCGCAGTGATCCTCTTTGTCGTATCGATCAACGCAACAAATGCCACTGACGGCATCGACGGCCTGTCCGGCACCCTCTCGATCCTTGCGGTATTCACGACATTCCTCATGGGATTCATGGCACTTTCCCTGCCCGACAGGAATTCGATCATACTCCTGGTCGTCTTCATTCCTTCGGTCATGGCATATCTTCTTTATAACTTCAATCCCTCGAAAATGCTCATGGGCGACGCAGGCTCCCGCGGCCTCGGCTTCTTCATCGCATTCTTCCTGATCTACTGCAGAGTGCCGCTCCTCTACTTCATCGTAGGACTTCCCTTCCTTTGTGACGGCGGTATCTCCATCGTTAAGATCACTGTCGGAAGACTTACCAAGAAGAAGATCATCCTCTTCAAGAACATCACAACGCCTCTTCACGACGAACTCCGAAAGAACAGAAAGTTCAGCGTCAAGCGCGTCTGGTTCGTCCTCGTCATCGCAGCAGGCATGATCGACTTCCTCTATGTATTTGCCGCAACGCTGCTCAGGGTATTGGGAATCGTAGGGTAATTAATCTTCTGCTTTCTTAATACGGTTTGCATTCACCAGGTACACAACTCCCGATAAAACCAGCGATACAGCTACACTGGCAATTAAACTTGCTTTACGGGCAGCCTTTACTCTTGAATAATATCTTTCATGGAGTTCCTCATACTCAGCAAGAATGGTTTGGGAATCTTCTATATCTTTCAGGCTAAAAACAACTACAACGCCATAGATATCACCTTCAAGCGTATAAATACCCTTTTCTGAATCAGGATCGATCGAAATGGCAGCATCGACACCGGTTCCGTTCTCGGAATGTATGTGAATATTAATATACTCATACCCTTTGATTTCAACACCGCCTGAAACACTTTCTGAGATTGAACCCTTCGTACCGGCAGGGAACGTCAATGGTCCTCCATAGAAATCAACGATCTCCGGCTCATCAAAAACAACGTCATTGACCAATGTAAATTCTTTAAAATGCGTTTCGGATATAAAGTATTCATATGAATTACCCATAAACAATCCAATGGGCACGCTGATTACAACCAAAGCAATGCAAATGATCAAAACAGCAATAGTATCCTTCTTCATAAAGCCTCTGCCTATCCAGTCACCGGATAATGTTCATTTACATAATAGCATTAGTCAGTACCGGTTACATCTCCCTCACGTACTTAGCGACTCTGTCATTAAGGTACCTTATCGCATCGTCTAGTGAACGGTCGCCTGCATAGTATGGCGCGAGTTCTTCTTCTAAGAACTGAACTATCGTGTAGTCCTCGTAATAGCAGATAGAGATCGACGCGAGGCTCTCGCGGAAGATACGGATCATTCCATCGGTTGAATACTTATCGCCAAAAACCTTGTCATAACCCGTTGCAGGACGGAAGACTCCACTCTTTACATTGGCTTCATAAGCTGCGTAAATATCGTTATTGTGATCCGAGAGACACTGAATGTTTTTATCCATGATCTCTTTATTGGTTACTATCTGCATGAAATTGCATTCGGCTGAAGCGAAAGCCGTGCCGGAGAAAAGATAGTTAATAAACTTTCTGCATCCTTCCTTAACATCGGTTGCAGCCGATACAGATATCGTCTCAAGCGCACTAAATCTGGGGCCTGATGCATCAACAGAGGGCGTGCCGATTATCGAGTATTCGTCCTTGGCATTGTAGCAGGAATGCACATAATCAAGATAGTCAGCGATCTTAGTGTAATAACATTTGCCTCTGTATCTGTCCCAGCTGCCTATATATTCGACGGGCGTTTCTTCCACATTGTTATATTTGATGTTGGCTTTTGCATATTCTGCTGCGGTCCGGAACTGTTCTGTTCCGAACTCGATCTTGTCACCTTCGATGGCGCGCTTTGTATCAATACACGACAGAATGAATGCGCGTTTGTTATAGGCCTTTGAATCCGTATAGTCATAGGGCGAGAAACCGTTCATTTGATCCTTTATCAGCTTGTCAAATTCTTCGAAAGTGATCCCTGAAGCTCCGTCTTTCACCATATCAGACTTAGTAACCAGACCTTCTATTTCGAGTGTTACCGGGAGGAAATAAAGCTTGCCGCCGATTCGTCCTGCCTCAATAATGTTTTTATACTGCTTATCCAGAACCTCGGGATCAAGGAAATCTGTAAGGTCCATAAACACGTCGTCTCTCATCGCATAATTCTTCTGGATATCAAGAACAAGGTCGGGCGCATCATCAGCTTTAAGGTCCTGGATCATCTGAAACACCTCAGACTCATTGTTACGGTTAATCCCTATACCCCTTGCTGTGAGTTCCGAACTGACAAAACCGTTCTTATACTTGTCCCAGATCCTGATGAGATATTCATTATCCGATTTGTTGAATTCAAATATGGCTCCTGAAAGATATTCGGTAATTCCTGAATTCGGCGGCAAGGCAAGTTCTATTACCTTTTTGCCTTCATGAGGATTCTTTTCTGCCTTCTTGAGGATCCTGAAATACTCAACTTTTTCGTATTCTAAACATGCATATGTTACCCATTCATAATCCAAGATGACCGCACCATTTTCGGAACAGCTCAGAACAGTAGAAGAAAACGTCTTATCCTGAGAAACAGGAGGGCAAAAATACGGCGTGTACCAGTTAGTATCAATAGCAGTCTCAGTCGTCATGGTGTCAGCATTGACCTTCACGATATTTCCGAGAGAGTCGATCTTGCACATATCGCCGGTATTAGTAATCTGGTATTCCCAAAAGTTAATTGAATTATTGTCTGTTGTATCAACAGGATTCCTGCTCTTAAGTTTGCCGCTGTTAAGATCAAATTCCAGATTTAGGATGTCATTTTTTTCATAGCCATATACAAATATGGAACCTTTAGATTCATCTATATTAAATCCGCCGAGCAGGACCCTGAGCTGTACTGATGACAAGTCGAGTGTGGCAACATATTCATTATGCTTAAACAACTGGAGATTATAACCTAAACTATTGCCTTCAAATACATTTAAAGACACAACTGAATAATCACCTAAGGGATAGATCGTATCAAGAGACCCTTTGACTTCAGCTTTGGCTTTGCCGCTATATATTTCCCTTTCGTTTACTACTTTTCCGGATTCAACATCAATATCTAAAAATACATCATCGTTTCTTCCATATGGAACGTGATACCAGACAGCAGCAGTAACAGTTTTTCCATCAGCATCTGCGCTGAGGAAATATATATTTACTATGTAGTGATTATCGGCACAACTAATTTCCTTGCGGTCTGTCAGATTGCCATCATAATCATAAACATCAAGGACTGTTCTGTACGTGCTGCCACCGTCTGCTGTCATGCTATACATATAGAAAATGTTGTCATTGCTTGTGCAGATCCTGGACAGCTCCTCCTCCTCGTGTTCGCGGATGTCTCTATTGATCTTAACCCTGGTCGTTTCGTACCATGGATCATCTTTTTTTACTGTGTTTGAGCCCTTCTTACCAGACGAGCAAGAAGTAAACAAAGTCATCAGCATAACGGCAGTCATCGCAGCAGCTAAAAGCTTGGTTTTCTTCATAAATTAATCCCCACTTCTTTGTTTTTTAACCTGAACAGTCAGATAATGGCCATTATAAATCTACTGTTCCAAATAAGAGATTACATCTCCCTTACATACTTGGTCACTCTGTCGTTGATGTACCTGACCGCATCGTCAATAGAGCGGTCGCCGGCATAATAAGGCGCCAGCTCCTCATCAATAAATTGTACGATCGTGTAATCCTCGTAATAGTAGGTGGAGATCGATGCCAGGCTTTCAAGGAAGCTTCGAGCCATCTCATCGGTCGCGTATTTGTCGCCGGTAGCCATATCCAGGCCCGGAGCAGGAATTATGACACCGGTCTTTATGCTGTTCTCATATACTGCGTATGAATCGTTGTTGCACTTTGTGAGTATCTGAATATTTTTCTCCATGATCTCCCTATTGGTAACTATATGCCTGAATTCACATTCGGTCGAATCATAGGCCTTGCCTGAGAAGAGATAATTTATAAACTTCCTGCAGCCGTCCTTCATGTCTGTAGTTGCCGATACCGATATCGTCTCAAGAGCGCTAAATCTCGGACCTTTTGCATCCACGGAAGGCGTTCCGATTATCTTATAGTTTCCTTTGGCTTTGTAGCATGAATGAACATACTTAAGATAGTCATCCATCTTTGCGTAATAACATTTGCCTCTGTATCTTTTCCAGTTGTGAACGTAATCTGCGGGAATCTCATCTTTATTGTTGTAATTAATGTTGTTTTTCGCATATTCAGCAGCAGCACGGAACTGATCTGTACCGAATTCGATTCTTTGACCTTCAATGGCACTCTTTGTATCAATGCAGGACAGGATAAAGGAGCGTTTGTTATAGTCCTTTGATTCAGGATAATCATAAGGTGAGAAACCGCTCATTTTATCCTTTATCAGCTTATTGAAATCATCGAAAGTGATCCCTACGGCTCCTTCATTTAAAAGCTCCGTATCTGTGACAAGACCTTCTATCTCGATCGTTACCGGGAGGAAATACAGCTTACCGTCTAACTTACCTGCCTCAATAATGTTCTTGTACTGCTTATCCATAACCTCCGGATCAAGGAAATCCGTAATGTCCATGAACACATCGTCTCTCATCGCATAATTCTTCTGGATATCAAGAACAAGATCAGGTGCATCATCACATTTAAGATCCTGGATCATCTGAAAGACTTCCTGATCATTATTGCCTTTTACGTCAATACCCATATGTGTGAGCACCGTAGTTGCATAGCCGTTCTTATACTTATCCCATAACCTTATGACATATTCATTGTCTGTTCTGTTGAATTCACTTATGGTATTCGCCATGTATTCCGAGAAACCGGAGTCAGGAGGCAAACCAAGTTCTATTACCTTTTTGCCGGCATGGGGATTCTTATCAGTCTTTTTTAAGATCCTGAAATACTCATCATTAAAAAACACTTCACTTCCATATGTTTTAAATTCTTGATCGAGAAGAACTGCCCCTGTATTACTGCAGGTCAAGATAGCTGTAGAAAGCATGTGTTCTTCATTATCCTGCATAAAATAATAAGGCGTATACCAGTTAGAATCGATCACCGTCTCCGTAGTCATGGTATTAACATCAGCCTTAAGGATATTTCCGAGAGAATCGATCCTTAACATATCGCCGGTATTCGTCCTCTGGAATTCCCAAAGGTTAACTGAATCCCCGCCTGACGGCTGAACAGTCTCCTTATTCTTCAGTTTGCCGTTATTCAGATCGAATTCCATCCTGATGATGTTGCCTTTCTCGTAACCAAACACAAATATAGAACTCTTGGCTTCATCAATAGAAAAACCATCGAGCAAAATATTGAGCTGTATTGATGATGTGTCGAGTCTGGCAACATAATCAGTTTGCTTATACAACAAGAGTTCTGTAGAAAACACATAGTCAACAACCTTGGAAAAAGACACTACCAGATAATCGCCTACTTTATACAGCTCATCAGGCGAAGGGGAATGCGCATCTAATGCTATTTCACCTTCTTTAGTAACGATCTTCTTAACGTTAGATACTGTTCCGGATTCAACATCAATGTCTACAAACATATCATCAATGATTTTTCCCGGTGGACAATACTCGACAGCAGCCTTAAGAGTCTTTCCGTCAGGATCGGAATCAAGGTAACGAATATGATGGATGGTGGCATTATCTTCGCAGGTGATTTTCTTACGGCTTAAGAGATTACCTTCAAGATCATATGTATCAAGAACTGTTCTGGTTGTGCAGGCAGTTTTATGAAACAAACTGTACAAGTAAAAGATCTTGTCCTTGCTTGTACAGATTTTGGATATATCCTCATCCTCATCGGCGCGTATATCCTTATCGATCTTGACACTGAATGATTCGTACCACGGATCATCTTCTTTTACTACCTTGGTGCCCTTTTTCCCGGATGCAGAACACGATGTAAACAACGGCATCAGCATAACGGCAGCAAGTGCAGCAGCTAAAAATTTCACTTTTCCCATACATAACCCCCTTTTCTTTCTACATCTCGCTTATATATTTTGTCGTCCTGTCATTCATATACTTTATGGCATCATCGAGAGACCGGTCGCCCGCAAAGTATGGCGCGAGCTCTTCGAATATAAACTGTACAACCCTCCGGTCCGTATAATAATATGTTGATATCGTTGACAAGCTGTTAACAAAACTATTCCGCATCTCATCTGTTGCTTCCTTATCGCCATATGCTTTGTCATAGCCCGGTGCAGGTATTATCGCTCCGCTTTTTACGTCAGCTGCATATTTAGCATATTTAGCATTATTGATCCCGGTAAGCGCTGTTATATTCTTGTCCATTATCTCCTTGTTGGTTACTATCTGCAGGAAGTTGCATTCGCTTGAATCATATGCATAACCGGAGAAAAGATAATTTAAGAACTTCTTACAGCCATTCTTAACATTGGTATTTGCTGATACCGATATCGTCTCAACGGCTCTGAATCTCGGACCCGATGCATCCACTGACGGTGTGCCTATGATCTTATAGCTCTTATCGCCAACGCGGCAGGCACGCACATAATCCAGATAATCATCCATCTTCAAGTAATAGCATTCACCTCTGTAACGCTTCCAATCGAAAACATAATCAATCGGGATACTCTCTTCATCATCATACTGGATGTTTTCTTTCGCATATTTAACCGCCGTGCGGAACTGCTCCGTTCCGAATTCGATCTTATCGCCTTCTATGGCACTCTTCGTGTCTATGCATGAAAGAATAAAAGATTGCTTGTTGTAGTAAAACGAATCAGGATAATCATATGCCGAGAATCCGTACATTTCCTCTTTTACCAGTTTCTCATATTCTTCAAAAGTGATACCGGCAGCACCGTCTTTTATCAGATCAGTATTTGTAACCAGGCCTTCGATTTCCAGTGTCACCGGGAGGAAGTACAACTTACCGTTAAAGCTTCCGGCCTCAATAACATTGCTGTACTGCTTCTCCATAACCTCAGTGTCAATAAATCCGGTCAGGTCCATAAAAACTTCATCACGCAGCACATAATTGCTCTGTATCCCGACAACAAGGTCAGGCGCTTCGTCGCCTTTGAGATCCTGGATCAGTTTATAATCCGATTGTTCATCAGGATTTGAAATTGCCATACCCATTGTTACGGCGGAACCTGACTTACGCTTATCCCACAGTCTTACAAAATATTCATTATCCGTTCTGTTAAACTCATAAATGTTCTTTGCAAGATAATCCGATAGTCCTGAATCGGGCAAATAAATCTCAACGATCTCCTTGCCGGCATTAGGATTCTTATCAGTCTTCTTGAGTACTCTGACGTAATCTATACATTCCTTATCAAAACCCCCAAACACATATTCCTCGTTATCGCATATCACCACTCTGTCATCAGTACAACTAAGAACCGATGATATGATACGGTGTTCCCGGCAATAAAGCGTCTGTATAAACGGTGTGTACCAATATGTATCAACACAAGTCTTGACAGTCATGGTATTAACATCCAGCTTTTCGATGTTTCCGAGCGAATCAAGCCGGCACAGATCTCCATTATCCGTAACGGAAAACTCAGTAATGTCAACAGGATCATCGTCTGTTTTAAGAAAAGCATTTTTGTTTTTAAGTTTCCCGCTTTGCAGATCGAATTCCATTGTTACTAAATCGCTTCTTTCTGTACCGACAGCATACAGTGAACCGGCAGCGGCATTTATAGAGAAACCATAATCCAGATACGAGAGATTCAACGATGACAGATCAAGTTCACAAACAAATTCGTAATCCTTAAACAGCAGCAGTTGATAATCATGCTCGTAACCTTCCGAACGGTCAAGCACATCAACAACATAATCGCCTACGCGGCTTACATGTAATAATCCGGCAGCGGTTTTGTCGTACCTTTCCGCTTTACCGCTCAAAAGCTTTTTCATGTTTGTTACTATTCCGGTCTCAATATCTATATCAGCAAATATGGCCGAGATTTTACCGCTGGCACTAAGACTGAGAATAGTTTTCAGAGTTTTACCGTCAGGATCGGCACTGACTGAGTAAATATCATAGACCCTGAAGTTTTCCATCTCAGGATAAGTGACTACCGTACGGCCAACCCTTTTACCGAAATAATCGTACGAATCAAGGACGATCCTTGTAGTTGCATAACTGTCATTGGTAGAAGTATAGATTGAATAGAACCTGTCATCGCCGGTACAGATCTTGGCAGACAGCATTCTGTCGTTTTTCCTTAGGCTTTTGTCGAGTTTGAACCTGGTCGATTCGTACCATGGATCATCTGCCTTGATCACATTCTTTCCCTTCTTACCGGGCGCAGAACAAGACGCTAACACGGACGCCAGCATGACGATAACCAGTATGATTGTTGCCGGCTTAATCTTCTCCATAGTTGATCCCCCACTACAATTCTTATTATCCCAAGTGTTTTCCGGCCTTAAGAAAGTCCTCTTCCCTAAGCACTTACATCTCTTTTACGTATTTGGCTGTTCTGTCATTCAGGTATCTTATCGCATCGTCAAGAGAACGGTCTCCGGCATAGTATGATGCGAGTTCCTCATCCACGAATTCTATTATTGTATGATCCTCATAGTAGTATGTTGAGATTGAAGACAGGCTTTCCTTGAAGCTCTCACTCATGTCATCCGTTGCTTCCTTTTGACCATAAGCCTTGTCTAAGCCCGGAGCCGGTATAAACTTGCCGCTTTTAATACCCTCTAAATACTTACTATATTCATCGTTATTGTTCCTTGTAAGGAACTCGATATTCCTGTCCATGATCTCCTTATTCGTTACGATAAATCTGAATTTACAATCGTCTGAATTGTATGCTGCACCTGAAAACATATAATTCAAGAACTTCTTGCAGCCATCCTTTACATCTGTCGTCGCCGACACCGATACCGTCTCTATGGCTTTGAATCTGGGACCGGAAGCATCTGTTGACGGCGTACCGATGATCTTATAGCTTGCATTTGACTTGTTGCAGGCGCACACAAAATCAAGATAATCTCCGATCCTGGTGTAATAACATTCGCCTCTAAATCTTGTCCAATCGTTTTTATAGTCTTCGGGTACGCTCTTTTCGTTATCGTACACGAAGTTATCTTTCGCATATTCTGCTGCAGCACGGAATTGATCCGTTCCGAATTCGATTTTTTGACCTTCGATCGCTCTCTTCGTATCTATGCACGACAGCAAAAATGTGCGTTTGTTATAGGCCGTAGACCTCGGATAATCATAAGGTGAGAAGCCGTTCATTTCATCCTTTATCAGCTTTTCGAATTCTTCGAAAGTAAGACCTGCGGCACCGTCCTTGATCAGCTCCTTATTTGTTACAAGCCCTTCTATCTCGAGCGTAACCGGAAGAAAGTACAGTTTGCCATCAATCCTGCCGGCCTCTATGATATTCACGTATTGTTGTTCCAGCACCTCAGGATCTAAGAATCCTGTAAGATCCATAAACACATCATCACGCATCGCGTAGTTTTTCTGGATGTTGAGGGCGATGTCCGGTGCATCATCATTTTTAAGGTCCTGGATCATCTTGTATACTTCCTGATCATTCTCATCCAGTGCACCATATACTAAACCAACAGTATAACCGGACTTATATTTATCCCACACCCTTAAGAGATATTCATTGTCTGTTTTGTTGAATTCAAATATCGTTTTTGCCAGATAATCCGACACGCCTGAATTAGGCGGTAATGCGATTTCGACGATTTCTTTTCCTGCATTAGGATTCTTTTCTGCTTTTGTAAGCACACGGATATAATAATTCTGCTCGGGCACATCAAATCCAAATTGCAGATACTCATAATCCACGATTACAGTTCTTTCTTCACTGTAGTTTATGAGCTTGGATTGAACTCCCTGCTCATCAGAATATACAGGATAAAAATACGGCGTGTACCAGTTAGTATCGATAACGGTCTTAGGAATCATTGTGTCGGTATCTATCTTAACAACATTCCCAAGAGAATCGATCTTACAGAAATCACCCTTATCGGTCGCAGCATATTCAGCAAAATCGACATCACCACCGCCTACCTCCCGGAAAGACCTGACATTTTTCAGTTTTCCGGTCGTTATGTCAAATTCCAGAGAAGATGTATCATCATAATCATAAACACCTATAAAGATGGAATTCGTTGATTCATCGATTGAAAAACCGTCTAGCAACCACATAAAAGTTATATTCGACAGCTCAAGCTCTCGTACAAACTCCTGATCTTTAAACAAAAGTATCTGACGATTTGTGTCTCCACCAGTGCGAAAAGTACCCCACAGCAATGCGATCGTATAGTTTCCGGAAGATACTATATCGAAGATGTCGAATTCGGGTTTTATTACTCTTTTTGCTTTCTCCCCGATCAAATCTTTCATGCCTGTTACTTTTCCGCTCTCAGTATCGATCTCGACAAAGGCAGCCTCACCATCAATTCGATCTGCAAATTTAACAACAGCAGTAATAGTTTTCCCTTCAGGATCGGCATAGGAACCAGTCACCTCAATAAGATAATGTTTATCAGGGAAAGTGATGTCCCGGCGGCTTAGATGATTGCCTTCAAAATCATATGTATCAAGAACCGTTCTTGAAGTATTCCACAGATCAGGTGATACGCAGTACAGCGAAAATATCCTGTCATTGCTTACACATATATCAACGTCACACCCGGAATTGCCTTTGTCGATGTCTTTCATCAATTCGAACCTGGTCGATTCGTACCACGGATCATCTTCTTTAACTACTTTAGCGCCCTTCTTAGCCGAAGCCTTACAAGACGTGAACATTGACACCGACATGACAGCAGCCATTGTAACAGCTAAAATCTTTGTTCTTCTCATACTTAGTTCCCCACCTTTCAAATTATCCCCTGCAATCTTTCGAAAAGTACTTGTATTGTTATAAATATCCTAAGCCTGAAAACTACATCTCCCTTACATATTTAGATGTTCTGTCATTTATGTATCTTATGGCATCTTCAAGTGAACGGTCGCCTGCATAGTATGGTGCGAGTTCTTCAAAAACAAATTGTACGATCGTATAGTCCTCGTAATAGTAAGTCGAGATCGAAGACAGGCTGTTCTTAAAGCTCTCACGCATGTCAGCTGTTGCTTCCTTGTAGCCATAAGCCTTGTCTAAACCAGCCGCCGGCAAAAACGTTCCGTTCTTAACCTTTTCCTGGTAATCATTAAATGCTTCGTTATGGAGTCTTGCCAGAGTATCAATGTTTTTGTCCATTATCTCCTTGTTGGTTACTATATGCCTGAATGAACAGTCACCGGTATTGAATGCGGTACCTGCAAAAAGATAATTAATAAACTTCTTACACCCGTCCTTAACATCAGTAGCAGCTGATACTGATATCGTCTCACGCGCTACAAATCTCGGACCGGCTGCGTCTGCTGAAGGTGTTCCGATAATGCTGTAATGATCTTGGGAATTGTAGCAGTCCTGCACAAAATCCAGGTAATCATTAATCTTCGCGTAATAACATTTACCTCTGTATCTGTTCCAATCGTTTAAGTAATCTTCAGGCGTGCTGTCCAGATCATCGTAGTTGAAGTTCTCTTTTGCATATTCGGCTGCGGTACGGAACTGTTCCGTTCCGAATTCTATCTTGTCCCCTTCGATGGCACTCTTTGTATCTATACATGAGAGGATAAATGCTTTCTTGTTATAGTATGTTGAGTTCGGATAATCATAGGGCGAGAAGCCTTTCATTTCATCCTTTATCAGCTTGTCGTATTCTTCGAAAGTGATTCCAACGGCACCGTCCCTAACCATGTCTGTTTTTGTGACAAGGCCTTCGATCTCCAATGTAACCGGAAGGAAGTAGAGTTTGCCGCCAATCCTTCCTGCCTCAATGATATTGCCGTACTGTTTTTCCATGATCTCAGGATCAAGAAAACCCGTAAGATCCATAAAGACTTCATCACGCATCGCATAGTTTTTCTGTATGCCGATAGCGAGGTCCGGCGCCTGATCGCCTTTAAGATCCTGTATCATCTTATAGACCTGCTGTTCATTCTTATCACCGGAAGCAAGCGCAGTTCTTCCCATTACGAATCCGGTCTTATACTTATCCCATACTCTTATGAGATATTCATTGTCAGTTTTATTGAATTCAAATATGGCTTTGGCGAGATAATCCGTAACGCCTGAATTCAGAGGCAGTGCGAGTTCAACGATCTTTTTTCCTGCATGAGGATTCTTATCTGCCTTCTTAAGAACTCTGACATACTCATGATCAATGTATTCGAGACAACCATAAGATATTACCTCGCCGTCCAGAATGACAGCTCTATCTTCCGTACAGTTCAGGACCGTGGAAAAAACACTGTATTTTTCATTTTGGATATCATAGAAATACGGTGTATACCAGTTGGTATCGATCACGGTCTTAGGCGTCATGGTATTATAATCGATCTTCACTATATTGCCGAGAGAATCGATCTTGCACATCTCACCGTTATCGGTCATGGTGTATTCTGCGATGTTAACTGACTGGGCATCTATATCATTAAAAGACTTCTGGCTCTTAAGTTTTCCGTTATTAAGATCGAATTCCATGTTGATGTTATCACGCGGTATAAAACCTGACATGTACAGGGAATTCTTAGTCTCATCTACAGAAAATCCTTCCAAAGAGTGTATAAGCTTTATTGATGACGTATCAAGTTCGCAGACATACTCAGTATTCTTAAACAATATGAACTGATAATCCGTTTCTGCGCCGCTTCCGCAATCGAGCACAGCAAGAGTATATTCACCTATGGTTTCTATTCTTGCAAAAGCGGAACCAGGTCTTCTGACCTTCTCTGCCTCTTTGTCAAAGACATCCTTTATATTCGAGACCAATCCTGTCTCAGGATCAAGGTCCGCAAATACAGGCCCGTGCTTTCCGGATGCATTAATATAGGCAATTAAATGCATGGTCTTTCCATCGCCGTCGAGCCCGAAAGAATAGATGGTCATGATACAGAATTCATCCAACTCATTACTCGTAATTTCCTGACGGTTAAGCCGATTACCGTCATAGTCATACGAATCCAGAAAAGTCTTTATTGAAGCCCACCCGTGGTATTTTACATATATGTTGAAAATCCTGTCATCACTTACACACAGACTGGATGCCTGTATGTCATCGCTTTTCCGAACATTTTTGTCCAGTTCGAACTTGGTGCATTCGTACCATGGATCATCTTCTTTTACTACGTTGCCTGCACTTGTCCCGGCCTTACAGGACGTAAAAACAGGCAACAGGGTAGCAATACACAAAACCAAGGCTAAGAACTTGATCTTCTTCATAAATTAAACCCCACTAAATAACTATTATCCCAGTTATAATCCCGCGAAGGGTCCCCAAAAATACCGTCAAATTTCTTTGAAGGTAATTTCATACTAAAATACAGATACATCAAATCGGCATCAAAAGTTTTAACAATTTTTCCGCGGTTGATTTTTGTGAAATCTACTTAAAACGGCTCAGCATTCTTGAGCATTCTGTTCCCTGCAAAAGCAACACAGAGGACCTTTGCCGCACCCGCTTTATAAAGGACTAATGCAGCTTCATGAAGAGTTGCACCTGTCGTAGCGACGTCATCTACGATGACAATGCTAAGGCCGGTCACATCCCAGCTGCTGTTAACTTCAAAAGCGCCCCTTACATTTCCCGCTCTCTTATTGCTGTCGTGTATCTCAGACTGCCTTCCGGTATCCCTGGTCCTTATAAGACAGTCTTCTGCCACGGGGACAGAGTTGATCCTTGATACAGGATATGCGATCTCATAGGCCTGGTTAAAGCCTCTTTCAGCTAACCTCTTCTCTGACAGAGGAATGGGAACAATCAGATCCGCTCTTATTCCTTCATCACGGAGGAACGATCCTAAGACCGTTCCAAACAGTCTTGCGAGTTCTTTGTTCTTTCCGAATTTGATGGCAGGCACGGCACGCTCCGGTATGCCTTTATACGGGAAAGGCATATAGAGCGCAAGGCCCGGACACGGGTCATTCTCGACCGGATTTGAAAGACACAGGAACCATCTTTTGTCCTCATCGCTTGCATCAAGCATTGAAAGGCACTTACCGCAAATGTGGAGTTCAGGTTCCGTTCCGTAGAACTCAGTATAAAGCCTGTCGTAGTTCCCAAACCGCTCTTCGGTATCAGAAACGCCGCCGCAGACCGGGCATTTGAAAGGAAGGATAAGATCTGCCGCCCTCTTAAATGCTTCTCTTACTATTATCGGGATTACTTTTTTGGTATCTGCTCTCCGCATTACTTATTCCTGCGGAAATCAACAGTCTTCAAAAGGTCTTTTAAGCACGTCTGCCGGGTGTCGCCCTTAGGCGCCTTCAAGAACTTCTGAAGCGTCCCTTCGAGCTCAACGATGGTAACGTTCATCCTGCCCCTCGTTACCGCCGTATAGAGCAGGCTGCGCTTATAAAGGAGCATATTCATCTTGCCCAAAGCGATTATTACCCTGTCAAATTCACAGCCCTGTGACTTATGTACCGTAACGGCATATGCAAGATCTATGTTCTCTAAGAGCTTCCCCTTATACTCCGCAGACTTGCCTTCATCGAAAGTGATCATGACGCTTCCCTTCAAAGGATCTATGTCACTTACTACTCCGAGTTCGCCGTTGAATATGCCCTGCAAAACCTCACCCGTAACAGGATCTATCCATTCGGTCTGGTAATCGTTCTTATTCTGCATGACCTTGTCGCCGACATGAAGCGTCAGGCTCTGGCCACGCTTAATAACTTTCAGTTCATCTTTTACTTCAAGTGCCTGGATCAGCTTATTAAGCTGGACCGTACCAAGAGCAACATTCTCATTCTTCGTGGGCGTAAGACAGATAAGATCTTCGTCCTTGTGCTCCAGAATAAGCCTTGCTATGGTCTCCTGAGCTTCCTCTTCGGTCTTGCAGGAGATTATCTCAAAATCACCGCCGCAGTTCTCAGGCATTGTGCCTTCAAGTATGCGTTCAGCGTTGACAGCAATAGACCCGTCATCTGCCTGTCTGTGCAGCGCATCAAGCCTTATCTTCGGAATGGAATCGCAGGACAAGAGATCTCTCAGGATATCACCTGAACCTACGGACGGAAGCTGGTCCGGGTCACCTACCAGTATTATCGAAGTGCCTTTATCCACGGCATCGAGAAGGTGCCTGAACAGCATCGTATCGACCATCGACATCTCATCGATGACTATTACCCTGCACACAATAGGATTATCTTTCCCGTGCACGAAAAGAAGGCTGTTATACTGCCCCGCCCTGTCGTCGGGAAGCAGGTCTTCATCGTCTGATTTAATTGTATTCCTGACGCCCAAGAGCCTGTGTATCGTGGAAGCATCTGTACCGCTCGCCTCCGACAGTTTCTTCGCTGCTCTCCCGGTAGGCGCTGCAAATACGCAGCTGATCTTATTGCGTCTGAAATATTCTCCAAGAACGCCCATAATGGTGGTCTTGCCGGTGCCGGGGCCGCCCGTAATTACGCTTATCGGACTGTACATGCAAAGATACAGGGCATCGAGCTGGGACTTGTCGGGAATGATACCGAGATCTGACGCAACTTCCTTGATTATCCTGTCGCTCTCATCCCTTGCCGGAGGATTAGTCCTCGTCTTAAGCATCTCGTTTATGCGTCTCTCGATCGCAAGCTCGGACGCGAAATAACTCATAGTCGCAAAGCGCGCATCGTTGTCTTCCACATCGCACACCGCGCACTTTCCGTTATCGTATTTATATACTGCGATCCTCTTGTCTTCTATCGCAAGTGACGCCGCATCCCTGAACACACCGGAGAACTGCTCTGAGGTTATTTTCGATTCATGCAGATTAACGTATTCAAGCGCTCTTTTCCTGACATCCTGAGGCATGAGAGCCGTAGACTTCGTATCCTCGTGAAGATACATGCATGCCTGATAAAGCGCTGCAGCGATCCTCTCTTTGGCAGTGATCTCCATTCCTTCGCCGAGAGCTATACGGTCAAGGATCTCAAAGCCTGCGATACCATGCCCCATAAGGGCATAAGGTCTCTTGCGTATCTCTTCGCAGTCGAGCTTATCCGTATTGTTAAGGAGCTTTATCTGAGCCTGCGAAAAGCCCATGAGCTTAGCTTCGAGGCCCTGATCGAAGAACTCATATTTATCGACTATCTGATCGCATATGGCGATCGCTCTGGAAGAAGTAAGACCGCTCACTTCAGAAGCTGCAAGTTCAGGCGTCTCTGTAAGGACCTTCAGGATATCTTTGCCGAACTTCTCAGCGAGAGCTTCGGCAGTGGTCTTGCCCAGACCGCTTATGTTATCTGCAAGAAATGATGCGATAAGAAGCGTATCGCCGGCATCCTCATCGACTTTGATCTTCTTTAATGTGACCTGAGGTCTGTTGTTCCATTCCGTAACCTTGCCGGAGATTATGTATGAGCCGCCTTCAACGATATCGACCTTGGATCTGCCTGCCACGGTAAATCTTCCGTCACACAGGAAAGAGACAAAATTATTGGCCTTCCTCGGGCAGAAGACCTTGATGCAAGTAACCTTTGCATCCTCGATCTCACTGCCGATATCAGCGACCGTCAAAGTGAGCTTCTTATCTTCCTTTGAGTCGTTCTTCATTGCCTGCTCTTCCCGTAAACTTTTCCAAATGCTAACAGTAAAAGCTCGACAAAACAATAAGCCCGGCCAAAGTTGAGACTCTGACCGGGCCTTAAATGCTGATTATGTCCTCTTATCAGATACCGGCGAGCTTTCTGATCTCTTCTGCCTTATCTGTCTTCTCCCAGGGGAGTTCGATATCCGTTCTTCCGAAGTGGCCGTAGCTTGCTGTCTTAGCATAGATAGGTCTTCTAAGATCAAGATCCCTGATGATGGCTGCAGGTCTTAAGTCGAATACCTTGTTGACGATCTCAGTGATCTTCTCATCGCTGATCTTACCTGTATCAAATGTATCTACCATTACGGATACGGGCTTTGCAACACCGATCGCATATGCAACCTGTACCTCGCACTCTGAAGCAATGCCTGATGCTACGATGTTCTTTGCGATATAACGCATCATGTAGCATGCTGAACGGTCAACCTTCGTAGGATCCTTACCGGAGAAGCATCCGCCGCCGTGACGTGCAAAACCGCCGTATGTATCAACGATGATCTTTCTGCCTGTAAGACCGGAGTCACCCTGAGGTCCGCCTACTACGAATCTGCCTGTAGGATTGATGTAGATCTTAGTATTCTCATCCATAAGATCTGCAGGAATAACAGCCTTGATGACGTTCTCCTTGATATAATCCTCAAGATATTCGAGAGTTACGTCAGCGCTGTGCTGTGTTGAGATAACGACTGCATCGATCCTCTTAACCTTATCGTTCTCATACTCGACAGTAACCTGTGACTTACCGTCAGGTCTTAAGAAGTCAGCACCGTTCTTACGTACTTCAGTAAGGCGGATCGTGAGCTTGTGAGCAAGAGCTATCGGCATAGGCATAAGCTCAGGAGTATCGTCGTTTGCATAACCGAACATCATGCCCTGGTCGCCTGCACCTGTATCGAGTTCCTTTTCGCCGCCGTGACGTGCCTCATAAGACTCGTTAACGCCCATGGCGATGTCGGGAGACTGCTCGTCGATAGATGTAAGGACGGCGCATGAGTGGCTGTCAAAGCCCATCTCGCTTGAGTTATAGCCGATCTCCTTTACCGTATTTCTAACGATGGAAGGAATATCAACATATGCTGATGTGGTGATCTCGCCCATAACGAGTACCATGCCTGTCGTTGTGCATGTCTCGCATGCAACACGTGCTGTCGGATCCTGCTCTAAGATGGCATCAAGCACGCTGTCAGAGATCTGGTCGCAGATCTTGTCGGGATGTCCCTCAGTAACTGATTCGGAAGTGAACAGCCAGTTTCCTTTTTTATTTCTCATTTTCTTTCCTTTCTACCATTGCCTTGGCAATGAAAAAAACCTCCTCCCGAAAGGAGAAGGCCAACGCTTAATGTATCGATCCTCATCTTTCAGGTTTCCCTGCCGGAATTGGCACCGCTGCTTTCCGCGGTTGCCGGGCTCATAACGGGCCGGTCCCTAGAGCCACTCTTGATAAGCAAGATTTATATTGTAACGACAAGATTGTACTTATACCTTTGCTCTTTGTCAATCATCAATATTCCTATTGTCCTGATAGGATGAAAAAGTTCTCGAAAATCTGTCCCCAAAAGCGATTTGTTAATAATAATAATTAATTTATTACCCCCTCGAAAAGGCTGTTTACGCGTTTTTCCTTGTCGGTTTTTGTCGTATTTTGTCGCTTCTATCAAGGCTTTCAGGGCCTTACAATCCTGCTTAAGAACCATAGTTAAGGAGGAACGGTAAATGGCATTTACGATCAAGATCTATGAGAAGAATGAATACATATCGGAACTTTTGAAGAAGAGACTCAAGAGTTTCTTCCCCGATGCCTATATCGTTAATCCTTACTTTGACGATCAGGATCAGGAAACAAGATTCAGCGATTATGAGAGAGTCTTATACGATCCCAAAGATATAAGCAAGGAAGAACTTTCCTCATTTTCAGTCTCACCCATTAGGCTTACGGAAGACGGCGGGATAATTGATTGTGCCCGATTTATCCCCATGATCAGGAAGAATGCGGAATCCCCCTCTTTTCTCGCACCTGTCACGGGTTCTTTGACCGCCGTCATTCCGTTCGTCTACTCGGATGTAAGAGACAGATATATCTGCAGCTTAGGACATGATCTGTCAGGAGCAGACTTTAACATCAGGCTCGATTTCACGAGCAAGATCAGATCTCTATGGAGGTCTCCTGCAGGTTCTAACATGACAGCACTTCTGGAGGCATGCAGGTCAAAGAAGTTCGAGCCCGAAGACATCCTAAAGTACTGCAATATGGATGATGCAGGTTTCCTCACACCGGGAAGCTGCATGAATAATGATGATGTCTATGATATCGGCGTATCACGTTCTATGACTCTCATGAACCATGCAGCAACACTCGCACACTCAAACAGGAGGTTCGTGAACGTCATATCTGTCGTCGAAGGCTTCAGGACAAATGATCTTCCGGAACTCTTAAGCAGCTGCGACAAGGTTACCATTCTGCTGCCCGCCATAAATGCAGGTGAAGACATTGGTTCCAAGGACCTTATCGCGCAGCTTACCAAAGCCCTCGGAAGAGAGCGGATCTCCGTCTTTTATGCAGATGACATTTATGATCCCGGCATTCTCGATATCAGGTTAAGTCCCGGGAGACAGGCCGTATGAACCAGGTCAAGGCAGATCCCGCCGACATCAAAGAGCAGATCACTTACTGCGTTCTGAATGCCATATCAGGTGAGACGGACCCGTCGGATGAGAAGCTCAGGGAGATAATCTCTGACGTCATCTCCGATAATCCTTCCTACAAGATGAATCTGGACCAGAAACGCGAGATGGCTCAGATGGTATTCAATTCGTTAAGGCGCCTCGATGTCATAGAGCCACTGATGGAAGATCCGTCGATCACGGAGATAATGGTCAACGGACCCTATAAGATCTTTTTCGAGCGCGGAGGAAAACTCTATAAATCCAATCTTTCCTTCCGCGATGAAGAGTCGCTTAAGACATGCATCTCGTGCTTTTTCGCGAACCAGAACAGACCTCTTAACGAAGCTAACCCCATTGCTGATTTAAGACTTCCTGACGGCTCAAGAGCAAACGCCGTGCTGCCTCCGATATCAAGGGAGACAACAGTAACGATAAGGAAGTTTACCGGCATCACGCATGACATCGTAACGCTGATAAGACAGGACTTCATAAGCGAAGATGCAGCAAGGTTTCTTGCGGAGTGCGTAAGGAATAAAAGGACCATCTTCATATGCGGCGGTACAGGGAGCGGAAAGACAACTTTCCTGAATTCACTGTCGAACTTCATACCGAAGAATGAAAGGATCGTAACCATAGAAGACTCGGCTGAACTAAAGCTTCAGGGGATCGACAATCTGGTTCAGATGGAAGGAAGGCTCCCCGGGCCTGACGGCACAGGAGAAGTAAACATAGGAATGATGATCAGAGCCTCTCTTCGTATGAGGCCTGACCGCATCATCGTAGGTGAAGTCAGAGGCAAGGAAAGCGCAGATCTCCTGTCCTGCTTAACAAGCGGGCACCCGGGCTCCATGAGCACGGGACATAGCAATTCCTGCTTCGAGATGATGGAAAGGCTTACGGCCATGATAATGTCCGGGTCATCTCTTCCCTACGACGCAATCCTTTCACAGGTATCGATGGGAATAAACATAGTCCTTCACATAATGAGAAGCCGTGAAGGCAAAAGATACATAGATGAGATCTGTGAGGTAATGCCGCCTCAGGATCACGAATACAGGCTTAAGACTCTTTACAGAAACAAAGGAGGTGAAGGACTTGAACGTATCGCAAGCGATGAAGATATCAAAAGAGCGATGGCTTACCGTGCGTAACAGAAGTCACCCCTTTGCAGTTTTCCTTGCAAAGACTGTCTGGGTATATCCGGTCTTTGTTGCCGTTGTATATTTTGCGTCCGGCCTTTTCATCAGTTCTGAAACTGTAAGACTGATACTCGCAGTTGCGCTGAGTATCCTTCCGTGGAAAGAAGCAATGAAGAAGATCTACTCGAATAACTACAGGCACATGAGAACCCAGCTTCTGGTCCTTCTTCAGGTGCTTACCACAAGTGTGTCGAGCGGATATTCGATAGAGAAATCACTTCTTCTGATAAGACCCGTTATCGAGAGGACATTCGGCAGACGTTCAATGCTGTTAAAGCCTCTGATAAATCTCGAGAATAATTTGAAGCTTCATGTAAGCCTTGAAGAATCTCTTAATACATTTGCACGGCAGATCGCATTTCCCGAGACAGTTCCAATATTCCATGCCCTTGCCATATCAGGAGAGATCGGCAATAACAGTCTTTCGATACTGAGAAGTTCATGTCAGATGCTGTCTGAACTTAATGCGGTTCAAGGAGAGATTGCGGCTTCCAATGCAGGCAAAAATGCCGAAGCGGCCATACTGTGCGCAATGCCTTTTGGCGTAACATTCGCACTTAACTACATGAGCCGTGAATATCTTGATATGGCAAGAAATACAAGGACCGGATCTTTTCTCCTGGCCATAGCGTTCGGCGTATGCACGATAGCATGTGCGATGCTCTTAAAGTTCATGTCACATGAGCATGGAAGAAAAGCTTATAAGTCCGAACTTGCAGTAAATCTGACTTCAGGGAAAGCATACAAGACACCCCTTACCGGACTTATAAAGAAGATCTTTCCTGCAAGCTTCATTACTGCCAGACATGAGCTCTTTAACGAGCTCTCGGTAAACCCGGATTACACTTATGAGCAGTATCTAAAAAAGCAGCTTTTGACAGGAGCAGTATTTCTTGCACTGTCAGCTTCAATACTCATAACACTTGGTAAGAACCCTCTCTTTGCGCTCTTTTTAACGGCCGCATTATTGTTACTTGGCGGATTTGAGATCAGGTCTGATGTTGAGCGCAAAAGAGAGGATCTTATGAGTGATATCCCCTTGTTCCTGTGTCTGATGTCGACACTTCTTGAATCAGGAATGCAGCTGCCAAAAGCGATATCAATTTGCGCTAAAGCATTCGATGAGAACAAGAGTTTATCGCTTGAGATAAAGAACCTAAGAGCAATGATCTTAAGCGGCATACCCGCTTCAGACGCGATCGAGAAATTCTCCTTAAGGATCCAGATCCCTGAAGCGCAGGCAGCGCTGCTCCTTGTGGCAAGGTACGGCAGGCTCGGCACCTCGGAAGTACTGAACATGTTGAATCTTCAGTCCCAGGCATGCTGGAACTTGTGCAGAAACGCCTCGCGCAAAAGGCAGGAACGTGAAGCATTAGGAATGATCATCCCTATGACGCTTGATTTCATAAGCGTCCTGATGGTCGCCATGACACCCGCAATTATCTCACTCGGCATATAAAGGAGGAAAAGGCTATGCGACAGACAAAGAAACGTTGGAATAAGAAAGGTATGGGAACCGTTGAGATCGTAATAATCATCGCGGTGCTCGTAGCATTGGCCCTGCTCTTCAGGACCGGTCTTACGGAATATGGAGAAAAGGTTATGGATTTCTGTTTTGACGATTCAAAGATAGCTTCCGCCTTCTGAATCCTCACCTGTAAAAAGAGTTTTTGAGTTATTTATAAAGGACCATAAAAATGCAGATAAAGAAGGGACCCTACGGATACTACGCTATAGAGAAGCTGGACAGTCCGGATAAAATATGTGCTTATGCCGAAGAGGTAATTGCCGGAAACAAGTCAGACTTCTATCTTCAGCCTGTTACCGATCTATTCGGATCGGGAGCAATGTGCAGTTTTGAATTCTCAGGTTATTTACAACTCACAGACCCGGAGTTTTCCGTATTTTCTCCGGGAAAGAAAACCGCCTCACACAAAAAAGATAATAAGAACCTGAGTTTGAGGCGCAGATCTGTCGGGGACCTTTTTTATGCATTCGCCAAGCTATTAGATAACCTTATCTCCCCCTCATGTTTAGTGCTTGACCCTAACATGATATTCACCGATCCTGAAGGCATCTCCGTTAAGATGTGCTGCCTTCCGGTAAAGAGCCATCCTGAAGATCTCTGCATATCTTCATTGGGTGCTGCGCGTCTTGAAGAACTCCTTAATTGTGATTTCTTCAAGAGCATCATTACCGACGACGAGAAAAACGCATTGGTATACAGCGTAAAAGAAAACAACGAAGAGATGTTCTTAAAGATAGCCGGACTCATCAGAGGCAACGGCGAAGATGACTCCGTATCCATGAATATTCAGAGCAGGAAAGCACCTGCTGCGGAAGGACTTCCTTCAGCTTTAAGGAACCTTTCCAAAAGCGAGAAAGACCTTGTTATCGCAGCTCTTTCGTCAGTTCTCTCAGTACTTTCGCTGCTCGGTAAGATGCCTCTTCCCTGTATCCTATTCTACTTGCTTTCAGTGATAATATTCATTTCCACGCTGATGAATCAAAAGAAGACAAAAGCAAGTATCAGGAAAACAGACTCGCAGGAACAATCAAGACAGAGAAGCTCGATCCTGTTTTCGGATAACCCTGTGATCTCTCAATCTGACGACAGCTCATCTGAGAGCGGAACCGAATATGCATTAGACCTTTATAAGCCACTTATTACGGGAAGACTTACGTTGCTCTCGGACAATGACAAAATAAACAGCAACTACACGCTCTATCTTGATAAGACGACTATAGGTTCTGACTGTTTCCTGTCGGATATAGTTCTGGATGAACAAGGTATCGCACCTCTTCATGCAGTGATAAGACAGACAAACGGATCTTTCTACTTAGAACCCGCAAAAGGCTCCGGGAAAACATTTATAGAAGATTCTCCGGTTGAAACCGGCAGATCATATGAAATCAAATCCGGACAGAAGATAGCATTTGGAGATATTGAGTTCAGGTTTGGAACATCAAATTAATACAAATAAAAAGTGGAGGAATAATTGTGAGCACCTGTTACAACTACTTTTTAGGGTACATGAAGGATGATAAGATTTTTCCGCTAGGCCCTTATGACAGCAAAGGAAAACTTAGATCAATCAACTCAAGTGTATTCGGAAAGATTCAAGATAAATGCAGCTTTACTGACGTCAAGAATTCAGAAGCAAGTGAAGAGCTCCATAAAGAATTCGATTACGAGAGTAATGTCAATAGAAACAAAACCAAAATGGTTCTAACCTCACTGAAAAAGGCCAAACTAAATGATCTTCCCTCTGGAGATTATATTAAACGTGGTTATTTTCTGATGAGTGATGTAACAAATTATGAATCCTCAGATGGTCGGGATTTCTATTTTCACGACTATAAATCTCCATCTGTATTTTCAGAAATGATAAAGAATGAGAACCAGAATAAGACCAAATCATACGATTACGACGGAGAACCTGTTTATCGAAATATCACTTCGGATTATATGTATTTTGCTTATCCTGATTACAGCAGTGAACAATATGAATCATTTGTTATAAAAACATTTGCTGAATCACTAAGAAAAAACGAAGGTATACCTGCAAGTGAAATAGTCGTATTGTACACAGAAACAAAAACGGTCGAAAAGGAAAACTATACGTTTGTTATATAACTATCCTTACTGCAGTCTCGGCATTTTTCCGTCAGGGAAATCAGTCTTCTTGTAACCTGCGAGTCGTTCTCTCTGAGCATCGGTACCGTAACGTTCGATGAACTTCATTCTCGCAAGGGCACGCTTTCCTTTAGCAACGCTGTCTTCGGAGAATACAGGTCTGCCGTTCTTATCGACATGAGTCTTTATCTCTTCCAAAGCATTGTTATAAGCGGTAACGATCCTTCTAAGACGCATGTTTTCGGGCCATTCTGCTGAGTTGCAGATGATAAGCGCAAGCATGCCGTTGATCTCGCAATAGCCTTCAGAGACCATACAGTACCTTGTCTCACCGTTGGTCGTAAGCGCACATGCACCGGGCTCCAAGGCAGCTACAAAGGGTGTGTGGCCTGCCATGAAACCGAACTCACCGTCGCTCGTGGGAATACGGACGCTGTCAACCTGACCCTCGAAGAAATCTTCATAAGGGGTAACTATAAGAAGGTTGATCTTGTGAGATACGTGGTCTGCCATATAAAGAGATTAAGTAGTTTCCTTGTATGCCTTAAGAACGTCGTCGAGACCGCCCTTCATGAAGAAGCACTGCTCGGGGATGTGATCCAATGAACCGGAGATCAGTTCTCCAAAAGCTTTTACAGTCTCTTCTACAGGTACATATCTGGGTTCAAAACCTGTGGAATCAGCCGTAACGAAGAAAGGCTGCGACAGGTATCTCTGGACCTTACGGGCACGGGATACCATGAGTCTGTCTGATTCTGAGAGTTCTTCCATACCGAGGATAGCGATGATGTCCTGGAGTTCCTTATAACGCTGGAGCATCTCCTGAACCTTACGTGCAACGTGGTAATGCTCAGAACCTACGACTTCTTCCGTGAGGACTCTTGAAGAAGATTCAAGAGGATCTACCGCAGGATAGATACCGAGCTCAACTACCGCACGGGACAATACGATATTCGCATCAAGGTGAGCAAACGTCGTAGCAGGTGCAGGGTCGGTAATATCGTCGGCAGGAACGTAAACGGCCTGAATGGAAGTGATGGATCCGTTTCTGGTCGATGTGATCCTTTCCTGAAGTTCACCTACTTCTCCGGCAAGTGTCGGCTGATAACCGACGGCAGAAGGAATACGGCCAAGGAGAGCGGAAACCTCCGAACCTGCCTGGACGAATCTGTAGATGTTATCGATGAACAAGAGCACATCTCTGTGCTTCTCATCTCTTAAATATTCAGCCATCGTAAGACCTGTGAGGGGCGCTCTCATTCTCGCACCTGATGTCTCGTTCATCTGGCCGAATACCATGATCGTCTTATCAAGAACGCCGGACTCTTTCATCTCGTTCCAGAGGTCGTTACCCTCACGTGAACGCTCGCCTACACCGGTGAATACGGAGTATCCGCCGTGCTCACTTGCAATATTGCGGATAAGCTCAAGGATAAGGACTGTCTTGCCTACGCCGGCACCTCCGAACAGACCGATCTTACCGCCTCTTGAGAAAGGAACAAGAAGGTCGATTACCTTGATGCCTGTCTCAAGCATTGTCTCTGCAGGATACTGCTCGGTAAATGAAGGAGCGTGTCTGTGGATAGGCCAGAATGCGTCGGCATTTACATCGCCTTTATTGTCAATCGGGTGGCCGATGGCATCGAAAAGACGTCCTGTGATATTCTCGCCTACAGGGACCTTGATGGAAGAGCCAAAAGACTCGCAAACAAGGCCTCTTGTAAGACCTTCAGTCGGATTAAAGGATACGCATCTTACGACACCGGAACCTCTCTGCTGAAGGACTTCGCAGTATACATCATCTTCGCCCTTGAGCGTCTCGGGATCGAATGCCGGATCTGATTCAGAAGCAATAACGGGTGCTTTTCTCATGATCCTTATCGCTTCGTTGATCTTCGGGATCTCGCCTTTAGCGAATTCGCAGTCGATTACAGGTCCAATAATCTGTATTACCTTGCCATATGCCATTTTCTTATCCTCACATCTTCTCTGCCTGCTGGGCACCGTTTACGATCTCCGTAAGTTCCGTCGTGATCTTTGCCTGACGGGCACGGTTGCTCATGAGCTCAAGTTTTTTCATCATTTCTTCGGCGTTGTCTGTCGCATTCTCCATGGCGGTGAGTCTTGCTGTCTGCTCACTGGCAAAAGCATCGACCATCGCGCCGAATACCATCGCGTTCGTATATGTATCGATAAGGTAGTTGAATACCGCATCGGAATTCGGGAAATACTCTAATTCATTACCTCTCTGGATAGCCATGCCGGCATCTGATACGTCCTTGGGAAGGAGCATCGAGATTGACTTGGGATCTACCGGCAAAAGTCTTAACGCAACAGGTTCCATCTTTACCGATGACTCCATACGTGTGTAAAGAAGATACACGAGATCAAAGTCATCTTTAAGGAAGCGGTTTCTCATGATCGCACTAACCTGTCTTGCATCGTTATAAGTAGGCTCTGAGATAGGGAACGAGAACGATGTATTGACGTTATATCCGAACCTTGCAAGTTTTTCTCGTGCCAGGCGTCCGAAAACATTGAGCTCATAAGTCGTGGAGATATTCTTCTGCGTATTCTCCATGATCTTCTGTCTTATGTGATCTTCGGTGATCTTTACCATGTTATTGTTATAAGCACCGGCAAGGCCCTGGTCACCTGAAAGTACGTAATAACCGATCTTCCAGGTCTCACCTTCCTGCTTCTGTTCAAGCGTGAAGAAAGGGTTATCTAAGTGTTCGTTGTTACGGATCATCTCCTGCATCGATTCGACGCAGAAAAGGAAGAACGGATACATCGATTCGTGGAGAAGCTGGGAGCGTCGCATTTTCGCGCTCGAGACAAGCTGCATCGCATTAGTCATCTGACTAATGTCATTAACGCTCTTCATTCTTTTCTTGATTGCAGAAAAGCTCTCCATAAGATCAGTAGTCCTCTACGTACTCCTCGTGATCCCTGAGGAATGCTTCCTTATACTCGTTATATGCGGTATCGATCTCGGATCTTATCTCATCGGTAAGTACCTTTCCGTCGGTAAGTTCCTCGAAGATATTCGGATGGCGGAGCTTGATCTCACTCATAAGCTCTGTATAGAACTCGAATATGTCTTCCGTAGCAAGGAAGTTGAACTTGTCCGTAGTCGCACAATAAAGGAGTACGACTTCAGATGCCATCGTCAGAGGAGAGAATCTCTCCTGCTTCAATACTTCGTTAAGGACAGTACCACGCTTGATCTGGAGCTGTGTATTCTCGTCCAAGTCAGAACCGAACTGCGAGAACGATGCCATCTCACGGGCCTGAGCCAAAGAGATTCTGAGAGGTCCTGCAACCTTCTTTACGGCCTTGGTCTGTGCGGCGCCGCCTACACGGGATACGGAAAGACCAACGTTTACGGCAGGTCTCTGGCCGGAGAAGAACAGCTCGGGTGACAGATAGATCTGACCGTCAGTAATGGAGATAACGTTCGTCGGGATGTAAGCCGAGATATCGTTACCCTGTGTCTCAACGATAGGAAGCGCTGTAATGGAGCCTCCGCCGAGCTCTTTTGAGAGTCTTGCGGATCTCTCCAAAAGTCTTGAATGCAGATAGAAGACGTCGCCCGGATAAGCTTCTCTTCCCGGAGGTCTTCTGAGGAGCAATGAGATCGCTCTGTATGCCTGCGCGTGCTTGGAGAGGTCATCGTAAACGATAAGGACGTCCTTATGGTAGTCGTACATGAACTTCTCTGCGATGGCGCATGCTGCGAAAGGAGCGATGTACTGCATTGCGGCTGACTCTGAAGCCGAAGCGGCAACGATTACCGTGTAATCCATTGCGCCGTGCTTCTCGAGCAGGCCTGCTGTTGCAACGATATTAGCCATCTTCTGGCCGATAGGAACATAGACGCAGATAACGTCTTCGTTCTTCTGGTTGATGATGGCATCAAGTGCGATAGAAGTCTTGCCTGTCTGACGGTCGCCGATGATGAGCTCTCTCTGGCCCCTTCCGATAGGAGTGAGCGCATCGATAGCCGTGATACCTGTAAACAAAGGAGTATCGACAGGTGCTCTCTCAATGATCGTCGGAGCGGGTGACTCGACAGGTCTTTCCTCTGTATATCTGATGACGCCCTTGCCGTCTATAGGATGGCCCAAAGCGTCTACTACTCTTCCTAAAAGACCCATGCCGACAGGAACCGAGCATGTGGTCATGGTACGCTTGCAGCTCATGCTCTCGACAACGGTATCTTCGCCCGTAAGGAGTACTACGCCGACCTTTGTCTTCTCAAGGTTCATTGCAATGCCCGTGGCACCGGATGCGAAATAGATGAGCTCATTGAGCATGCAGTTCTTAAGGCCTGTAACAGAAGCTACGCCGTCAGAGATCGAAGCTACCTTACCGACCTCGTCCCTGTGCTCCTGGAAAAGGAACGCGTCTTCAATTCTCTTATCAAGCTGCTCGTCAGTAAGATCCCGGATCTCAATATCATCGATACTGATCTTATGTGACTCAGGGAATCTGTCGAGCGCATCTTCAAGGTCTTCCTTGATCTTTGTCGAAGGAAATTCCTCTTTGGTATAAGCAGCCTTAGTAACGTCACCGTCAACGGGTGCTTCAAAGGATCTGGTCTGCTTCATGAACGAACCGATACGGCCAAGCTGTCCCTTGATGGAATAGTCGTAACGGCTTCCCTGGAAGTAAACGATAAAGCCGCCGATGAGATCGTCACGCTGCTCGATTATGAGACGGTATTCTTCGATCTCATTTACTTCGGCAAACTTGGCAGCTACCCTGGCAAGTCTTTCCTCAGAGATATCACCGGCAGTCTCGATCCTTAATGACGGACCTTTTGCTCTGCTCTTTGTTTCTTTATTGTCAGAAGTAGGATTACTCACTCTTTGCTACCTCTTTGTCGAGGATCTCTTCTGTGTGCTTTGCAGCGGATTTTCTAAGTTCATCCTTGGATACCGCATCCGCGATGATGTGACCTGCGATCTGAACGGAAAGATCTGCAATGTCATCCTTCATGGTCTCGAAAGCGTTGCGCTTCATTCTTGCGGCATCTTCCTCGGCTCTCTCGATGATCTGCTGAGCCTCGTTATTTGCCTGGTCAATGACCTGCTTGCTCTGCTTATCTGCTGTGGCCCTGGCCTCTTCGACGATCTCGGAGCCCTTGCGCTTTGCCTCATCGATAGTCTCCTTGGACGAATCAACGATAGCCTGGGCCTCTTCCTTGGCCTTCTTGGCAGCATCAAGCTCGGCGTCAAGCGCCTGCTGACGGTCGTGGATGAGCTTTAATATCTTCTTGTACGCGAACAGCCTGAAAACGATGAATACAAGCAAGATGTTGAATATCGTTATTACAGCTGTTACGGCATATCCTGCAAACTGATCGGGCGAAAAGAGATTGGACTCTTCTGCCTCCAATAGCAGCATCGGTAAATATGACATACTGTTTGCTCCCTTAAACTAGGTAGTCTTCCCTTTTTTACTGGACTGTGAAGATCAAAAGGAATGCGACAACGAGTGAATAGATACCGATTGACTCGATGAAGACGATGGAAAGGAGAAGCATTGTCTGGAGCTTGGAGATGACCTCAGGCTGTCTTGCGCCTGCCTCAAGAGCTGTGCTGGCGGCCTTGCCCATGGCAAATGTTGAAGCGAAAGCACCGCAGGAGATTGCAACTGCTGCTGCGATTGCTGCGATTCCTCTTGTCTCCAGTGCAGCGATGATAGGTAAAGCTGCAATAATTAATCCGTTCATATATTTTCCTCCTAAAAAATAATCAGTCTTTATATCGTCAAGCCGCTACGGCCTTTGACTTCCTGGTTTTCTTCTTTTTCGCGTGCTCTTCGGGATGCTCGTTATACTCGTTTACAGTCTCAACATTCTCACCGATGTAGGACATCGTGAGGTATGAGAAAACTACTGCCTGGATGATTCCGTCGATGATATCGAACCAGAGACCTGCAACGCCCGGCAGGATCAAAGGTACGGAGATCGAGAGGAATTCCATGAATATGAATGCCGCGAAAACGTTACCGAACAAACGGAGTGAAAGCGATAAGGGCTTTACTACATAATCCAGGAGCTTAAAGGGAATCATAATCGGGATAGGTGTCGTGAGAGTTACCCAGAAGCCCTTTGCACCTACGAACTTGAATGTCATGACGATTACGTAGATGATAGCTGCAAGAGCGCAGCCTATGGCAAAAGCGATATTCTTTGCCGGCGGTGGGAGATGCAGATAAGAAATGGAGTTGCACGCCGTGATGACAAGACCGAAGGTCATTATCATGGGCGTAACTTCCTCAGCCTGCTTGCGGTTCATGCCGAAGCTCATGGCTGTAGTAATAACGAGTTCAGTAAGGGATACAAGCAGAGCCTGGCCCTTTGTGAGCTTCAAGTCCTTTGAAGGCTTGCCTGCAAGGATGCCTACAACGATAAGGATGGCAATAACGGCTACCCAGGTAACAATGATCGCGTCAGTGATAAGGAGCTTATAGTCTCCGACATTGAAGTACATCTGTACCTGCATAATGGCTTCGCTGATCTCAGCTCCGATATCCTTATTCGAGCTGAAGCGCTCGGCAAACTTCTCCGCAAACGCTGCAAAGAACTCTGAAAGCCAAGAACCGGCCATAATTAGTGCCATAATCATATGATCTGTCGCCCGCCCCTTTTTTCGATTACAGACATTTTACGCCTAAACGTAAAATATGTCATCAATAATAATAATTAATAAGAATAGCACTTATCCGTCAAAATTTAGGTAATTATCAGATTTCATCATTCTGGAATCTGGACAGATGCTCAAAAGGAAGGATCTGTCTTCCACGGAAAAGACCGCAACCGTCATTTATCAGATGATTGTTATAGGCTTTGAACATATTCACCTTGATCTCAGACAGATCCAGTTCCTGCAGCTTTATCAGGCGCTCATACGCTTCATCAAAGATCTTGCACTCACCCTTCGGAATAATATCCCTTTTACTGCGGTTAGCCTCCTGACTCTTTTCATATCCGAAATGATTGGCTTCGCCGATTTCCGCATAATCATCCATATCCTTTGTCCGGAGCTGCATCTCGGTAAAGCATCTGGCAGGATTATCGTAAAGAGTTATATGCATTGACCTGTAACCGGACAGACGGGGTGTATAGACATAATCTCTATAATAAGAACGCACCGACTCATCCAGAACAGGCGAATTGAATTCTTCCGAATAGCCTGACAGTTCGGGTGTAAAGCCTCTTTCTTCAAGGAATCCCGGAAGCGCATTAGCTATCTCATAAAGATACCTGATCTCTTGTGTCTCGAGTTCCTCTTCTAGAGAGACATGGCATAAAGGCAGCGAGATTACGATCCTGTACGCGATCAGATCCCTGAAACAATTAAGATTATTCTTAATCTGAGCCTCGCTGGGATATGTCCCGTTTTCTTTATAGTAATTGTAGATATATTCAAGGATATATCCGTTGAACTTCTCTTCGGCACGGATCAATGACTTTATTCGGCCCTTAAAAGTGAAAGCAAGGAACGGGTATTTCTGTGTCATATAAAGATAGAACTCCTTGATCCTCTGTGACTGTGACGTAAGGAAGTCCGTATGCTCAAGAAGTTCAATGATCTGAATAAGAAAATTGCTGTGAGCTAGATCTACTGAATTGTGCGCTTCTATGGCTTCGTTTTTAAGGTCAGATGAATACCGGAGCAGGATCTTAAGAACAGTATCACCCGAATAAAGATAATCATTTAAAGTAATCATTTAATTTCCATTTCTCTAAAAGCATTTCCCCGGAGCACTATGGCCCCGGGGAAAGCCGGCTGGTTTGAATATCAAGAGATTATTTACTCTACATCCTGAAGTGCCGCATAGTTCTCTTCACCGGTACGGATCTTTACGACCTTACCGACGTTATATACAAAGATCTTACCGTCACCGATATGTCCTGTATAAAGAACTTCCTTAGCCTTCTCGA
>JAEEGG010001475.1_pt1 | contig 63898 bp, 33 predicted proteins | sample 9134161 | NCBI WGS metagenome assembly JAEEGG01 (sample SAMN16246543, study PRJNA631951) | gut metagenome | biome: gut microbiome; feature: rumen; material: CR-attached | host: Bos | place: Iran: Karaj | collected 2018-10
CACTTTTGCCATATTTAAGGAACAACTCTTGGCAGAACTTGACATACACACCTTCTTCAATAGGTAGCAGTTGCATAAATACGACACTGTTGTAAAAAGGACGAGCAGGATCATTAAATATGCCTTCTAACAGATGGCGCTCACTGCCGGCAAAGACGAACTGGGTCTTTTTCAAGTGCTGAATCTTTGTTCGCAAGAGTGCCTCAACGTTCTCATCCTCAAAACTTGCTATTTTCTGAAACTCATCGATTGCCACAATGCACACCGCATCGGAAGACTCGAGATAGCCGAGAATCTCGTCGAGTGTCACTTCGGGCTGCTGTATCTCACCAAGACCAAAGCCAACCTCCGGAAATCCTGTCACGGCATCGTAAGAGATTGTTGTTTTCAGTGAACGCACCGTCCGCAACAATCGCTCTGTCATAGACTGCTTTCTGGCTATCTTCTTAAACACTTCGCTGGCCAGCAGATAGACCATCTCGCGCAGATTCCTACAAGTGTAAATATCTATCAGGAAAGGCTCGTAGCCATCAGGCAGTCCATTGGTAAACACATGCTCTATCAAGCCTGTCTTGCCCAAACGCCTCTCTGACATGATGGCAACATTACGTCCATTTACAATGTGGTGGACAAGCATTTCTGATTCCTTCTCTCTATCGCAGAAATAGTCTTTGTCCACATACTTTCCTATCACAAAGGGATTACTTAACAACTTCATTTCTTGGCAATTAAGACGATTATGCAAAAATACATAATGCAAAATTACATAATTCGTCTGAACTTTGCAACGTTCCCCCACTCTGAAGCATACTATTTAATTATTTTTCACTAAAAATTGGACTGATGTATGGTCAGCCCGATTTGTGACACCATCACAGCTACAGGCCACAGTGGTCGCCTGCGGTCTTGCAGCATACAGAGCAATACGACTATCATCAAAGGATAAACAATCATACAGTCGAGCAACGCACCTATAGAATTGCATAGCAGAATATCATCGACTGATGAGAGAAAAACAGAAGGCAAATACCACAGGTGGCTCAAAGTCAAGGCTGCGAAGAAGACTGCCGTCCACCGGCGCAAACGTACCGGCGAAGTAATGTCAGGGGCAATGGCGTTAGCCCTCCGGAACAACAGATAACAACTTGCTATCAGAGACAGCACAGCCGCTGTTGTATATAACATATAAAATAGAAGCTCTTCTTGTCCTGGCAGTTTATACATAATCGTTAAGAAGCAGGTTGTTCTTCATCATGAGCACTCATGTTCTTGATAAACAGATTGACAAGATGCTTCAAGAAGAAGGTATGCTTGACTGCATGGCGCGCCTTGTTTGCTAATGAACTCTTGTTGCCGGATGGTTTAGCTGCCTCTGCTTCTGCCACTTGCTGCTCGCGTTGGTCGATCTTAGCACGCATGCTCTCTGGAACGTGATTATATAGGAACGTGTAGCATGGCCCGGCAGCCTTCATAATATAAGGCGTGAGGAAGGTGGTCACCACACTGGATGCCACGATGATGGGGTAGATGATGGGATTGAGAACCCCTAGGCTTGTACCCAGTCCAGCGATGATGAATGAAAACTCGCCAATCTGCACAAACGAGAAACTGGTCAGCATGGAGTCGCGCATCGTCTGACCGCCCCACCAGCAACCCAAGGTAGCAAAGAGAATCATTCCGATGATAATGACCAGGCTGACATAGACGATGCTCACCCAGTATTCCGCCAATGAAGCCGGATCAATCATCATACCCACAGAGATGAAGAAGATAGCAGCAAAGACATTCTTCAGCGGCGTCATCAGTTTCTCGATACGATGCGACTCCACTGTCTCGGCAAGGATAGATCCCATCACGAAAGCACCGAGTGCACTGCTGAACCCTGCTTCCTCTGCCGTCAGCACCATACCCAGGCACAGGCCCAAGGCGAGGATGATAAGCGTCTCGTCGTTCAAATGTTTTTTCACTTTGCGTATCAGGGTCGGTATAATCAGTATTCCACAGACAAACCATGCCGCGAGCGTAATGGCTAGATCGACGACCTTGCCGGCCAACTCGGCACCCTCGAACTGATGGCGGATGGCTATACTGGAGAGCAATACCATCAGTACCACAGCCACCACATCCTCCACGATGAGGATGCTGGTCGCTCCCTTGACGAAACGCGCCTTACTCAAACCTGCCTCGTCGATAGCCTTCATCACGATAGTGGTGCTCGACATACAAAGCATGCCCGCCAGAAACAGGGAGTTGACCATGTCAAGTTTTGCATCCACTCCCACAAGGTAGCCAAAGAGCATCATGCCGCCGATGATGGTCAACGCACCTATTGCTGCCACCTTGCCGCTGCTGATGAGGTTCTTCAGGCGGAACTCCAGACCGATGCAGAACAATACAAACAGTACGCCGATGTCGCCCCATTGCTTCACGTTGTCCGGATTCACAAGGGTCTCGCCAAATAGATTCGGACCTACCAGGACACCTGCAACGATATACCCCAGCACCACTGGCTGCTTTAAAAATTTAAACAGAATACTGACAACAGCTGCAGTAATCATCAAAATGTATAAATCCTGTACCATAATTTGTAATTTATTAAGTAGTAATGTCTGTTTTTTCTATTTACTTACACTTACCTTCTCAAAAGAGCGTGATCTTCACGTTCTCCTGAGAAACGTTCTCCGTGACGTTGCTGAACACGGCATCCTCTTTGGCACGGATCGTGATGTCCTTCAGACGGATATTGTCGATGGGCATCTCGGGAAGACCATTGAACTCCATCGCACGGCCCGCTCCATTACAGACGACATTCTCGATGAATATATTACGGAAGACGGGCGTGGTCTCGTCGACAGGCGCCTTCGTCGTATTGTCAGGTACAATACCGGCAGCTTTCACCTCAGAGACGGACTTGCCGCCATAGTACATATTGAACGTGATGGCATCGGTGATGATGTCCATCATCGAGATGTTCCGGATATAGATGTTCTCCACGATGCCGCCCCGGCCACGCTTCGACTTGAAGCGCAAACCCACGTCGGTACCGAGGAACTGGCAGTTGGAGACCATGAAGTTGCGCACACCGCCACTCATCTCCGAACCCACGACGAAACCGCCATGACCGGCGAATACCGTACATCCGTCGACAACGACATTCTCACAGGGCCTGCCACGACGACGACCGTCGGCATCCTTACCACTCTTGATGCAGATGCCATCATCACCCGCATCGAAGCGGGAGTTGACGATGAGGGCGTTCTTGCACGACTCGAGGTCGAGGGCATCGCCATTCTGGGCATAAGAGGGATTGCGCGCGAGTACCTTATCAATAATAATATTCTCACACATCAGCGGATGGATGTTCCAGGCAGGGGAGTTCTGGAAGATGACGCCCTGCAGCAGCACGTTCTTGCAGCCGACGAGGCTGATCATCACGGGACGGAGGAAACGGTGGATGGCATCCCACTCGGCATCGGTCTTGGCCGTAGGCACATTGAGTTCGGCACCCTTCTCACCACGGGCGTAACTCTCTGAGGGCACCCAGTAGTCATCGCGCAGCTGGAGGCCTCCGGGACGCCGGATGATCTCCTTCCACATACCTTCCGACACCTTCGGACGCTTGACGGGACGCCAGTACTGTCCGTTGCCGTCGATGACACCCTCGCCCGTGATGGAGATGTTCACAGCGTCCACAGCAGAGAGTGGCGACTGACAACGACGGGTGTCGAGTCCTTCGAACGAGGTCTTGATGATGGGATAGAGGGTCTCGTCGGCAGCAAACCGGATGACGGCACCCATCTCAAGATGGAGGTCGATATTGCTCTTGAGGACAACGGGCCCCGTCAGCCACACACCGGCAGGCACGATGAGGTGTCCCCCACCCTTCGCCGTCAAGGCCTCGACAGCCTGGGCAAAGGCATCCGTGCAGAGTCTGAGGCCCGTGGGATCGGCACCGAAGTCCTTCAGGCAGACCTTAGTGTCGGGGATGACAGGCGCCTGCACTTCCGGCATCTCAAAAGGAAGGTTCTCCGTATACTTCTTATAGGGGTTCTGGGCGTTCAGACAGAAGGACACACACAGACAAAGGGACAGGATGATTGTCTTTTTAGACAGAAGGACATAAGTACACAATTTTTTCATTTTGATTTGCTTTTAGTTATTCTAATTTGCTTTTTATTGTTTGATCTCGTTGAGGGGTATCATCACGAAGTCACGCTCATACATCAGCGGGTGGGGAATCTGGAGGTCGGGCGTATCGATGTTCAGTTCGTCGAAGAGCAGGATATCGATGTCGATGGGACGGTCACGATAGCCCTTGCCCTTGTAATGGCGTCCGAGTTCGCGCTCTATCTGCTGGGTGACCTGCAGCACCTGCCGGGGCAGAAGTGTCGTCTCACAGTAGATGGCACAGTTGAGGAACTTGTTGCCAGACGTGAAACCCCAAGGCTCCGTCTCGATGACCGACGACTGGCGGATGACCGGCCCTACCCGCTCGCCAATGAGTTCAATGGCCCGCGCCAACTTCGCCGCCCTGTCGCCCTGGTTACTCCCCAGCCCCAAATACACCCGATGCACCATCTCCTTCTCTCCTGACTCCTTCTCTCCTGACTCCTGACTCCTGACTCCTGTCTCCTGACTCCTTAATCATCTACAATCAAGAGCGCATCGCCGAAGCATCCGAACTTATAGCCATTCTTCACGGCCTTCGTGTAGCACTCATACACATTGTCGTAGCCACCGAACGACGCCTCGATCATCATCATCGGCGACTCTGGATGGTAGAAGTTGGCCACAAGGGCATTGGACATACCGAACTCGTACGGCGGGAAGATGAACTTGTTGGTCCAGCCCTCGAACTCCTTCAGCAGACCGTCGGTACCCACGGCACTCTCCGTAGCACGGGCGGTACTCACACCGACACAGCACACACGGTGACCAGCCTCCTTCGTGCGGTTCACGATGTCACAGGCCGTCTTGTCGACGAACATCTGTTCCGACGACATCTTGTGTTTCGTCAAGTCCTCCACCTCGATGGTGTCGAAATTGCCGAGTCCACAGTGCAGGGTGATATAGGCGAAGTTGATGCCACGGATCTCCATACGCTTCATCAGCTCACGGCTGAAATGCAGACCTGTCGCAGGGGCTGTGACAGCACCCTCCTTCTGGGCGTAGATGGTCTGGAAGAGTTCCATATCCTCAGGCACGGCAGGACGACGGTCGATGATATAACGGGGCAACGGGGCTGCTCCCAGGGCGAAGAGTTCCTGCTTGAACTCGTCGTGGGGACAGTCGTAAAGGAATCGCAGCGTACGTCCACGGCTCGTGGTGTTGTCGATGACCTCTGCCACCATCGGACCATCATCCTCGAAGAAGAGCTTATTGCCGATACGGATCTTACGGGCTGGTTCCACGAGCACATCCCAGAGACGGAGGTCACGGTTCAGCTCACGCAACAAGAACACCTCGATCTTCGCGTCGGTCTTCTCCTTCGTACCATAGAGACGGGCGGGGAACACCTTCGTGTCGTTGAAGATGAACGTGTCGTCCTCGTCGAAATAGTCGAGGATGTTGCGGAAGTCGAGATAGACAGGATTGCCTTCTTCGTCTTTCAGGTCATTGCCTTCCTCATCCTGCTTGGTCATCTCGATCTTGCCGCTCTTGCGGTGGAGAACCATCAGCCGGCACTCGTCGCGATGGGCGGTGGGCTCCAGGGCGACCAGCTCCTCAGGGAGCCTAAACTTAAACTGTGATAACTTCATTATATTTTTGAACTTTGAACTTTAAACTTTAAACTTTATGATTACTGTTCTATGTCCTGGGCATCGAGCCAGGCAGGAAAGTCATCGAACGTGAGGCAGTCCTCGATGCGGACATCACCTACACGGGTACGACAGAGGGCCGTCAGGTATGCACCACTACCCAAAGCCTGGCCGATGTCACGCGCCAGCGAACGGATATAAGTGCCTTTACCACAGACCACACGGATGGACATCTGCATCGTCGAGGGGTCAAAAGCCGTGAGTTCGAGTTCATCGATACGCACAGGCTTCGCAGCGAGTTCCACCTCCCGTCCCTTGCGGGCAAGGTCGTAGGCCCTGTCACCAGCCACCATACACGCAGAGAAAGCAGGGGGCACCTGCATGATATCGCCCACGAAGCGCGGCAGCGTCTCAAGGATCAGTTCACGGGTGATGTGCGCCGTCGGATAGGTGCTGTCCACTTCGTGCTCCATATCGTAGCTGGGCGTCGTGGCCCCTAACTGCAGGGTAGCCGTGTATTCCTTCGTGTGGAGTTGCAGCGCCTCAATCTGTTTGGTGGCCTTCCCCGTGCAGAGGATCAGCACACCGGTAGCCAGCGGATCGAGGGTACCGGCATGTCCCATCTTCACCCGTTTCACATGGAGCCGTTTCGACACTAAGTAGCGGATGTGCGCCAGTGCCCCAAAGCTCGTCATGCGGTAGGGCTTGTTGATATAGATATGGGCTCCCTCGTTGAAGTTCATGCCTTTTACAAATTCAGGAGAATAGTCACGACACCGATAATGGCACAATAGACACCGAAATAGATCAGTTTGCCACGCTTCACGATGTCAATCATCCACTTGCAAGCCAGACAGCCCGATAGGAACGCTGCCAGGAAACCCACCAGCAGAGGTACGGTGCCGATACTGCCCATCACAGCCTCACCCTTCATAGCCTTCATCACGTCGAGCAGGGCCTCGCCCAGGATCGGCGGAATCACCATGAGGAACGAGAACTGCGCCAGTTTCTCTTTCTTATTACCCAGCATCAGTCCCGTGGCAATGGTAGAACCAGAACGCGACAGGCCAGGCAGCACGGCACAAGCCTGTGCGATACCAATGACGAGGGCGTCCTTCCACGAGATATGCTCCTTCTGACGCGGACGGGCATAATAGGAGAAGATCAACAGTGCAGCCGTCAGCAGCAGGCAACAGCCCACAATCAGCAGACCGGAGCCGAAGATTTCCTCCACCTGATCCTTGAAGAACAGACCCACGATGCCGACAGGGATCATCGATACGAGGATGTTCAGGAAGTATTTCGTCTCTTCATTCATTTCGAATTTAAAGACACCCTTCACGATCCAGTTGATCTCCTTCCAGAGAACGACCAGCGTCGACAAGATCGTAGCCACGTGTACTGCCACGGTAAACATAAGGTTCTCCTCACCATCCTGCATGCCGAAGAGCGCCTGACCGATAGCCAGGTGACCGCTACTGCTCACAGGAAGATATTCTGTAAGACCCTGTACAATGCCCAGAATCAAAGCTTCTATCCAATCCATCAAAAAAATACTATAAAAATCCTTTTTCTTTAAAACTAATTCCCATCGCTCGGCTATGCCGCTTGCTACTGAAAGGACGCAAGAATGACTCGTAATTACCTTAATAATTATGGTCAATTATGGCTATTCGTTTCTTTATTTCTCCTTTGGCTTTCGGATTACCGCATAGATCATTGACACAAAGCCCAGGAGACATACCACCGGGGCTACCTTGATGCGACGTGCGCTGAAGATGTCGGGCTCATAGGCCGCATCCGTAGAGGCCGGACCCGTCATCAGCAGAAAACCGATAATCACCACTGCCATGCCCACGGCCAACAGGATGAAGTTCGTCTTATCAAATGCAAAATTCGAGCCCCCTAAGTTAGGGGGTTGGGGGTCTGAACGACCCACCTTTACTTTTTCTTTCTCTATCATAATTATAATCTAAATACTCTTGTTCAGACCCCTCTACCCCCTAACTTAGGGGGCTGGGTTATATCTTATACAACTCGCCGGGAGGCATGCGGAGGAAACGGTTCACGGAGATGTAGGAACACGTCAGCGTGATGACCAGTCCGAACACCAGCACGGCCAATGCCGTGATGACCAGTTCGCGCCAGGTGATGATGAGCTGGATGCCCGGCTCGTAATAGTAGAGCGCATAGACACCACCTCCCAACACGGCGATAGCTATCAGGGCAGCAAGGATGCCCACAAGCATGCCCTGTTTCATAAACGGCCGTCGGATGAATCCCCAAGAGGCACCCACCAGTTTCATCGTGTGGATGAGGAAGCGGCGGGAATAGACGCTCAGACGCACCGTGTTGTTGATGAGCGAGAACGAGATGAACGTCAGCAGCACGGCGAGCACCAGCAACAAGATGTTCAGTTTTGCGAGGTTACGGTTCACGCTGTCCATCAGATCCACCTGATAGGCCACGTCCGTCACCTTCGGGTTCTTCCTGAGTTCCTCACTGATCCACACCAGCGAGTCCACATTGGCATAGTCGGAGTGCAACTGCAGTTCGAGCGTGGCCGGGAATGGGTTCATTCCCAGGAACTCCGAGGGGTCGGAACCCATCGCCTCCGTCTGTTCCTTCAGCGCCTGTTCACGACTGATGTAGTGGATGTCCTTCGAGAACGGGCGATGAGCGAGATCCTGCTGGAACTGCTTGGCATCACCCACGCTGACCTCGTCGTTGAGCACGACCGTCACCGTCAGGTTCTCCTTCACCCACTGCGACAGGTTGCGCGAGGTCTGAACAGAGAACACCACCAACCCCAGCAGCACAAGCACCATCGCTGTGCTGATACATAAGGTCACCAACTGCACACCTTGCCGGCGGCCAGCCTTCTCACGTCGTCTTTTCATGTAGGTTTACGTACGTAATCTTTTGAATTCGGGTGCAAAGTTACACATTTATTTTGGCAACTCCAAAAAAAATGTGTAATTTTGCAGCCGTTATGAGTACAATTATCTATCCCTCGCCCATCTTCGGCCCCGTTCACAGTCGCCGACTGGGCATTTCATTAGGCATCAACCTGCTGCCTGCCGACGGCAAGGTGTGCTCCTTCGACTGCATCTACTGCGAGTGCGGCTTCAATGAGGACCACCGTCCTACCCTGCCCCTCCCGACACGCGAAGAGGTGGCCGCCAAGTTGGAAGAGAAGCTGCAGCAGATGACTGCCGAGGGCCAGCTGCCCGATGTGCTGACCTTTGCCGGCAACGGCGAGCCCACCTGTCATCCCCACTTCGCCGAGATCATCGACGACGTCATCCGCCTGCGTGACCAGTACTGTCCGAAGGCGAAAGTCTCCGTATTGAGCAATTCAACGATGATCCACCGCCAGACCGTCCACGATGCCCTGATGAAGGTGGACAACAACATCCTGAAACTCGACACCGTCGACCCTATATATATAAATAAGGTGGACCACCCCAATGGCACCTATGATGTCAACTTGATCATCGACCGTCTGAAGGCTTTCAATGGTCATGTCATCATCCAGACCATGTTCATGAGGGGAGAAATCTGGAGAGAAGGAGTAAGGAGAGAAGGAGAAAAGGAGTCTGTAGATAATACGGGCGAGGAGTATGTCGGTCCTTGGCTTGAGGCCGTCAAAGCCATCAAGCCCCAGCAAGTGATGATCTACACCATCGACCGCGAGACGCCTACCCAAGGTCTCCTCAAGGCCACCCACGAACAGCTCGACGCCATCCGCGACCGTGTCATCGCCGCCGGAATCCCCTGCACAGCGTCCTACTGAACCTAATTATATGCTTTTTGTGATATTGCCTCAACGCCGTTAATAACGAAACTGGCGTTCGGCAGTCTTTTCTCCTCAGCCAAAAAGTTTAGTTGGTTGATGGAATAACCTGGTGTATAGAAGGCCCGGCACACAAAAACGGTCATATCCGCATGACGCCCAATAAGCAAGGTGTCCGTAACCAGACCTACAGGTGCCGTGTCAAGAATCACGTAGTCGTATTTCTTCTTCAATATGGACATCACCTGAGCGAAACTCTCACGTGCAAACAGTTCCGTGGGATTGGGCGGAATCGGTCCAGCCGGCAAGATGTCGAGATACTCGTCTAAACCAGAGGGTTGGATTTGGTTTTCGACATCCGCCTCCGTCACCACTGCCAAACTTAACAAAGTGGAGATACCCTTGTCCTTGTCTTCTATATTAAAGAGGCTGCCAAGGGCGGGTTTCCTGATGTCCAGTCCACAGAGGATGGCCTTTTTCTGCAGGAGTGCATAGCTCATGGCAAGGTTGGCGGCACAGAACGACTTACCTTCTCCTGATGTGGATGACGTGAAGAGGATTGTATGCTCTCCGCTTTTCAACATGAAGTGGACGTTGGATCGTATCATTCTGAAACTCTCTGTGATCGTTTCATTCTCGCCAAACCTCACCACGATGCCAGCCATTTTCTTGACATTCGCATTCACCATAGGCACTTCGCCGATGATTGGGAGTTCTGTCATCTTCTCAAGTTCCTTGCGGTTCTCTACTTTATATCGGAAGAAGCCCAACAAGAAGAAAACGCCGTATGGAATAGCGATACTGATTCCCAATGCGATACCCAAAGCCTTCCACAGGTTCGGACGCACTTTGCCTTCGAGCATCGGTTCATCAATGAGTTTTCCGTGAGTAGCTATTGACGACTGGGCGATACTATTCTCTTCACGTTTCTGTAACAAAATCTTGAAGAGTCGGTTTTTGATTTTCTGCTCACGTCCGACATCCGCCAATACTTTCTCCGCACGAGGTGCGCCGGCTATTTTCCCTCTGTAGGCGGCATATTGCGTCCCGATTCCCTTATGCTCGATGGCCACTGTTTGCTGGGCTTGCTGGAGAGCCGCCAGGATGGCGGCATTAATATCATCAGCTTCCGAGGTGAGTCTTTTCACCTGTGGCGACTCCTCGGAAGCAGACATCAGCATCCGTTTCCGCTCCTGTACGATTTTATTGTATTGTCGGATCATCTTCTCCGTCACACCATTGCGCAAGCCCATGTTCGAAGGGATAATCTTGTACTTGTTCTCCGGTTGGGTTACATACTCATTCAGGTAGTTCAGCATCATCAGTTCTGCCTCAGTCTCTATCAGCTTGGAGCTATACCTGTCAGCCTGGACTACCGACTGGGTTGCATCTGCCAATTTGGTCAGATAGCTCTGTTGCTTGATGTCTACGATGGAATTGTCCTTCTGCCCCAGTTCCTCGCTAAGTTTGACTAAGCGTTCATTGATAAACGCCTCCGTATGCTCGGCGACTTCGTTCTTGTCTTGATTGGCCCGGCGATTATAACTGGCCGCATATTGTTTCAAGATATCCACGCCTCTTCGTTTGTTCCTGTCCACGAGGGTCAGCTTGACGATACCAGATTTTTTGTAATAGAACCTCTCTAACCTACGATAGCTGTAATATGGCACTTCCAACTGACTTACCCTCAAGTGCCCCAGATACTCCATGGCCTTGCCAAGCGGTGGCTCGATGGAGATATACCAGACTTGTCCGGCATTGAACGACTCTCCATTTGGGTTCCGTGTGAGGGTCAGTGTGCCGTATGGAGTTTTAATGACAGCCGGGAATGATTTGATTTTTCTTTTAAAGCCCCATACGATATCGTCGTCACTCGCCAGGATGCCATCCACGAGAATGGTACTGTCACGGTCGCTTTTGCGCTTCATTTTCATGGAGATGGAACAGTATTCGTCGTAAGCGATTTTGTCGATGCTGTCCAGATGTACGGGATCGAGGTCTACACTTATTGGCTGTGTGGCATACACCAGACGACGTTTGGGCCATCCGTCCACCCTATAGTCTGTATAGAGTTTCAGGCTCATCACCACATCGTGCATCAGCGCACTCGACCACAGCATCTCCACTTCATTATCCACGCCTAAAGCCTTGGAGACCGACCCGACATTTTTGACATATTTCAACATCCTATTCGAACTCCCATGCCCGGGGTTGTCAGCCTGGAGGACCAGCACTCTGGCCGAAAACTTATAGACAGGAGTCACATAGCGAACATACAGTAAAGCGGCGCAAAGACAAATCACCACTGACAGTAAGAACCACTGCCAGTAGCGCAACATCAGCTTCATCAGATGTGCGAAGCCAAGTTTCTTATATTCTATCATTTTGTAGTTTGACCCCAAATAGACAGCATACGGTTTTCCGCTTTTCGGCTGCAAATGTACTGCAAAAATACGAGTTAACCAAATGTTTAGCAAGAAAACAATGGTTTTCCAGCTAATTCTTTGGCTATTTCAAAAAGATTGATTATCTTTGCAGCAAATATCAAAATTAACAAGTCATGAAGAAACTATTATTATTACTGACTGCATTCTTTGCCTCAAGTAGTTTGATGGCAGATGTGACAAGTGTTCAGCAGACGCTTGTGGGTACAGAGTTCATCGTCAATTTAGACGGTGTAGACGTGTATTTCACGATTACTGATGATGGCGACACCAAGACCGCCAAGGTAGGACTTCAAAATTTCAGCTTCGATAAAAGGGCTGTAGCCCACGACATCTCGCAAGCCACCATCACGATCCCTGAGACTGTTGAGTATAATGGTACAAACTACACAGTGACGGCTATTGGTGATGGTGCATTCTGGTCAGTTTATGGTTTGGAGGAAGTAATAATGCCCGAAACGATTGAAACGATTGGAGGTGCAGCATTTTATGGTGCTGCTGGTCTGACCACCATTCACATACCAGCAGCTGTAACATCTATAGGATTTATGGCGTTTTATGACTGTGCCAGTATGAAGTACCTCACGATATCCGAAGGTAATCCCATATATGATTCACGTGACAATTGTAACGCCATCATTGAGACAGAGACGAATAAACTCATCATTGGTTTCGTTGAATCCACCATTCCATCCACAGTTACAACAATAGGTACGTGGGCATTCGATCAAAAGCAAAGAATGGAACTTACGATTCCTTCTACCGTAACCTCCATTGAACAAAATGCGTTTGCAGATTGCCATGGGTGCGTTTTCACCGTTGAGCGGACGACTCCTTTGGAAATAGATGAAAGAGCATTTTCATCCGATGCCGGTGTTTTGCGAGTGCCGAAAGGGACAAGGGACGCCTATCTGGCAGCATCCGGCTGGAACAAGTTTTCCTCCGAGTTTGTGCTTGAAGGCGATGAAGTATTGGAATTTACTGAAGATGTGATGATTGAAGGACAACCCGTCAGCATGACATTCTCCGTCACTGACCGCAATGCCAAGACGGTGAAAACAGGTCTGTTTTACCCATATTATTCTGGAAGCGACGGACACGGGGTTTTAACAGCAGTCAACGGGAATATTACAGCCGAAATCTTTGCAGTCCCCGAGACCATCACACATGCTGGTGTGGATTACACGGTGACAGGCATCGGTGACTATGCTTTCTCTAATTGCAACAAAATAACTCAGTTTATCCTACCCAATACGATTACATCAATTGGCTATTGTGCATTCGCAGATTGTTATGGGATTACAGATTTTGAAATCCCAGCAAGTGTGACATCCATCGGTGAAAGTATTTTAAGAGGCTGCTTCTATATTAAAACTTTTTCTGTTGCAGAAGGAAATCAGGTGTATGAAGCTCCTGACGGTTGTAACGCTATCATAGAGAAGGCCACCAATAAGCTCATCATGGGAACTTCTGCCACCAAATTTATACCTGCTTCAGTCACAGAAATTGGGAACAGTGCTTTTTGGAATATCAATGGACTCGTTTTAACCATACCAACAACAATACGTAAAATCGGAAGCCAAGCGTTTGGCTACTGCCACAATTCCATTTTTTCAGTCAACTATAGTGCTGACGAACTAAGTGAGATTGAAGTTGCTCAAGATGCTTTCGACTATGCCTCTACTGTCACTCTCAGAGTACCCACAGGCACGAAGAATGATTATTTAGAGACAACAGGCTGGGACGCTTTTCCTCCAGAGAATGTCTTCGAAGGCAATTGGGGCTTAGAATTCACAGAGCCCATTCCAATTGATGGAGGTTCCACGACCGACATGACCTTTACTGTTACTGATAGCGAGAATAATACGGTCATGGTAGGACATATGGATGGAGATTGGAATAATACGGCAGTCAGTGAGGACATAAATGCAGAATCCATCTCCATCCCTGGGACAATAACCCATGATGGCGTGGAATATACCGTGACATCCATCGGCGACTATGCTCTCAATAATAGACAAAAGTTTTTAAAGAGCATTTCTTTGCCAAACACAATAACCTCAATAGGCAACTATGCTTTCTTCAGCAGTCTGACAACATTTGAGGTACCAGTAAATGTGGAAGATATCAGCCCACATTCTTTATCTTTTTGCAGGGAACTCGCTTCACTGACTGTAGCAGAGGGTAACATGCATTATGAAGCTCCCGATGGCTGTAATGCGGTTATAGAGAAAGCCACGAACAAAATTATCCTCGGCACAAAGGCTACTAAATTTATTCCAGCGAAGGTTACAGAGATTGGTGAGTTTGCCTTTTATAATCTTTCAGATTTAGATATTACGATCCCAACAACGGTGCGTAAAATCGGACAACGAGCATTTGCGCAATGTTTTAATAGTGTGATCACGGCTAATTATCTCGCAGAAGAACTATCTGAAATATATGTTGACACATATGCATTCTATCACACTAATTCTTCTCCTGTTTATTTAAGGGTACCCGCAGGCGCAAAATCCGCCTATTTAAACGCTACGGGTTGGAAAGGTTTCTCGCCAGAATACATTTTTGAAGGCAATGAAGGATCAGAGTTCACAGAAGATGTAACCACTGTCAACGGAACTGTCAGCATGACCTTTACCATAACTTGCGATGGCGATACAAAGACCGTAAAGGTTGGACGTCTGGCTGGCAACTATGATAAACCAGGCATCGACCCGAACACCACTGTGAAGACCATCACGATTCCAGAAAAGATCACCCATGATGGTACGGAGTATCTTGTCACCTGCATTGGCAGCTATGCGATTCATACCAACAAAGATAAGGTGAAAAGGGTAGAATTACCTGCCAGCATCACTGCAATTGAAGAACAAGGTATTACTCTTTGGAATTTAGAGTCCATAGACGTCGACAGCAAAAATGCCATCTATGAATCTCCTGACGGGTGCAATGCCGTGATAGAGAAAGCGACCCATAAACTCATTATCGGAACGAACGGCACCAAGAACATCCCGTCCTCTGTCATTGAAATTGCAGAAAGAGCTTTTTCATGTGGCAGTAGTGTTGATGTTAATATTCCAACTACAGTCCGAAAAATAGATGTCAATGCATTTCCGAGAACTAGTGGCCAATCTATTATCAGGGCCAATTACAATGCGGAAGAACTTCAAGAGATAGATGTTTCTGAATATGCCTTTAATCCTTCTTTTATACTCTTGGTTCCCGCAGGCACAAAGGATGCCTATAAGAATGCTACAGGCTGGAGTGGAATAGATTGTATTGTGGAGAGGGGTGAACATGTTTTCCACGTCGCCACAGCCGGGACTTTGGCAAACTTGATTTCTGAGGATGAGAAATATGGCATTGAGGAAATGAAGTTGACGGGCGAGCTCAACGGCACGGACTTCCGACTGTTACGTGATATGGCTGGTTACAATTATCAGGGAAAGACCACATATGGGAAATTGAAAGTCCTCGACCTGTCAGGAGCGAGAATCGTTGCGGGTGGAGAGATGTATCTTGACGCCACTCGTATCAGATACACATCGAGTGGAAATTTGGGTGGTGATTTCCATTACTCAATTACAGAGTCAGATATCTTCCCCCCACACCTCCTTCATGGATGCGATCTTGTGTCCATCACATTACCTGAGTCCATTACCCAAGTGGACTATAGCGCTATGGCTTCCTGTTTCAATTTAAAGAGTGTAATACTGCCTGGCCGTTCAACACAGATAGACTATAGTGCATTGGAGAACTGCTACAGCTTAGAGCGTGTCGAAGTTGCTTCTGACAATATTTATCATACTTCCGTGGATGGTATCTTGTTCAATAAAGACAAAACAACCTTGATGATCTATCCAAGGTGTTTACAGGCAACTTCATACACTGTGCCCAACACGGTAACAGAACTTGACCAACACGCTTTTGACGGATGTACGAACTTAACCTCCATCATCCTACCTGACGGACTTTTAGGAGTCGGCATATACGCATTCAAGGATTGTACACAGCTTCCATCCATCAGCATCCCGAGTAGTGTAAACGATCTTCATGTGACAGTATTCGAGGGATGTACGAATCTTAGCAACATTATCGTTGATGACTCGAATGAATCTTATTCATCTGTGGATGGTGTTTTGTTTGACAAAAAGGGAGAAACCCTTATCTGCTATCCTTTAGGAAAGGTTGCAGAGGACTACACTGTTCCAAATGGCGTGAAAACTATTGGTTCAAATGCGTTCCAGTCATGCGGCCATCTGCGTACAGTTACCATTCCAAAAACTGTTACAACCATAGACGAATGGGCTCTCGTAAATTGTACATCCCTTACTACGGTCAACATACCACAAGGTGTGACCGCCATCGGTAATTACGCATTCTATAATTGTAAAGCTTTGGAAACTGTCACATCTTATATTGTTGATCCTTTTGCGATAGAGCATGATGTGTTTTGGGGACCACAATCCAGCAATCCTGCTCTGAGTGTCAACATTTATGCTACTGCCACCCTTTACGTGCCGTCGGGCTGCAAGGAGAAATACCAAGCTGCTGGAGGCTGGAAGAACTTTGAGAAGATTGAGGAAATGCCTTATGATCCTTCGACGGAGCCGGAAAACATCGTCTTTGCTTCCGATGCCGTGAAAGCCATTTGTGTCGCCAATTGGGACACCAATAACGATGGAGAGCTTAATATGGACGAAGCTGCAGCGGTGACAGATTTGGGGACAGTATTCAAGAACAACCAGAAAATCACGTCGTTCGACGAATTGCAATACTTCACAGGATTAACCTCTATTGGCAAAGGAGCATTCTTATGGTGTAGTAACTTGACCTCCATCATCATTCCTAAGAGTGTCACATATATTGACAATGGCAATGGCAGAGATTATGCTGGAGCGTTTAGTTATTGTTACAATCTTACCTCTATTGTCGTGGAAGAGGGGAACCCCGTATATGATTCCCGCGACAATTGTAATGCCATCATTAAGACGAGTACCAATGAGTTAATAGTTGGATGTAAGACAACTGTCATCCCCAGCACGGTGACAAGAATTGGCAATACGGCGTTCTATGGCAACTACTATCTGTACTCAATCACCATTCCTGAAGGAGTGACATCCATTGGTCATGCCGCATTCAATGAATGTTGGAAATTGAGCTCTGTTAAATTGCCGAATTCATTAACGGAAATTGGCAATGATGTTTTCCATGATGACAGTGGCATTACATCCATAACAATCCCAAGTGGAGTAACATTTATTGGAGACAGGGTTTTCTTTGATTGCAACGGCATGATTTCTGTTACATCCTTGGCTGCAGATCCTATAGATATAAGTAAGAGTAAGGAAGTGTTCGCGGCTGCTTGTAGCATCTACGAAAATGCGACTTTGAAGGTTCCCTTTGGCAGCAAGGCGAAGTACCAGGCAGCTGGAGGCTGGAAGGACTTTGTCAACATCGTGGAATTGGGCGATGTCAACGGCGACAATATGATCTCTATCACTGATGCCGTGGCCATTCTTGATTTCCTCTCTGATAAGGAGCCCGAGAACTTCAATGTGGCCGTAGCGGATATGGACGGCGACGGGGAGGTAACTGTTTCTGACGCCATACTTATCTTGAATATGATTCTCAACGGTCAATAAAAACAAATTATTACGACAGAAAGAAGTATAGTACTTTTAAAAAAATCCCTTAAATGTTTGTCATTTGGGGGATTTTTTGTATCTTTGCACCAAAATTGTGTCAGAATATCATTAACTAAACGCTTATTATGAGAAAAAAGATCTTTCTACTAATCTGTGTTCTCCTTGCTACCATCAATGGCTGGGCTCAAGAACAAAGTGGTTATACCGTGAAGTCTGAGCCTTATGCCGTCCTAAGCGAAGATAACAAAACACTAACGTTCTACTATGACAGCAACAAGGCAAGCAGTAACGGCATGGATATTGGGCCGTTTACATACAGCTATAACCCATATTTAGAAAGCCGTGAAGTAGTAAACTCGGGCTGGTTCGAACAGCGTAACAATATTACGACTGTTGTTTTTGACGACTCGTTTGCCGAATGCACATCCATTACAAGTACGGCCTATTGGTTCTACAGATGTAGCAATTTAACAACCATTAGCGGCATAGGAAATCTTGTTACGGATAACGTGACTGACATGAGTTATATGTTCTTTAACTGCTCCAAGCTAACAAGCCTTGACGTGAGTAATTTTAAGACGGATAACGTGACTGACATGTCCTGTATGTTTTATTACTGCTCTAGCTTGACGAGTCTTGATGTAAGCAAATTTAACACGGAAAATGTGGAAGACATGAGCGACATGTTTTATCACTGCTCTAGCCTTACGAGCCTTGACGTGAGCAAATTCAATACGGAAAAAGTAAATGACATGTATCGCATGTTCTCTGGCTGCTCTAATTTGACAAGCCTTGACGTAAGCAATTTCAACACGGCCAATGTGGAAAACATGGAAAGTATGTTTGTTTTCTGCTCCAGCTTGACGAGCCTTGATTTAAGCAACTTCAACACGGTTAATGTGGAAGATATGAGCGAAATGTTCTGGGATTGCTCGAGTTTGACAAGCCTTAATGTGAGCAAATTCATTACGTCCAATGTGAAACGCATGAATTGTATGTTCTGTCGGTGCTCCAACCTGACAACGCTTGACGTAAGCAATTTCAACACGGGTAATGTGGAAGACATGAGCGATATGTTCTCAGGTTGCTCAGGTCTGACAAGCCTTGATGTGAGTAAATTTAATACTACACTTGTGACAGAGATGGGCAGAATGTTCTCAGGTTGCTCTGGTCTAACGAGCCTTGATTTGAGCTTCTTTGATACGGACAACGTGACCGATATGAGCAATATGTTCAGTGGCTGTTCTGCCTTAACCACTATATATTGCGAAGAAGCATGGAATTGTGACCAGTCTGACGGAATGTTCTCTGGCTGTACATCCCTCAAGGGAGCCATTGACTTTAACAGCAATAATACTAATGCCACGTATGCCAACCCCACAGACGGTTATTTTACTTCTACGGGCAAAGTAATTCCTCGTCCTTATGCATTGTTAAGTGAAGACAACACTACGCTGACATTCTACTATGACGGCAATAAAAAGGCAAATGAAGGTATGGATATTGCTTTTAGTGGTCCCAAAGACTGTGGATGGTATGGACAACGTAATAATATAAAGAAAGTTGTTTTTGATGATTCCTTTGCCGAATGTACGACTAGTGCAAGTACAGCCTATTGGTTCTATGAATGTTACAATTTATCGACCATTAACGGAATAGAAAAACTCAACACGGCTAACGTGGCAAGTATGAGGGACATGTTCTCTTGTTGTTACAGTCTAACAGACCTTGACGTGAGCAATTTCAACACGGCAAATGTGACGGACATGATTGACATGTTCGCTTGTTGTTCAGGCTTGACAAGCCTTGACTTAAGCAACTTCAATACAGCCAATGTGAAACGCATGAACTGCATGTTCTATGATTGTTCAGACTTAACAACAATTTATTGCAACGACAAATGGGCCTGCGGTTCGTCATCCGATATGTTTACAGGGTGTACGTCACTTAAGGGTGCCATCAGTTACGACGAAGAAAAGACTGACGTCACCTACGCCAATCCGACAACAGGCTACTTTACAAGGAAAGGCGATGTCAATGGTGACGGGATTGTTTCTGTGGCTGATGCGGTGTCGACCATGGATTATATTAATAAGAAAAATCCTGACAACTTCAATGCAGCAACAGCGGATATGGACGGCGACGGGGAGGTAACTGTTTCCGACGCCATTGCCATCCTGAATATGATTCTCAACGGTCAATAAAAGTCAATGTGAAATCAGGAAAAGTCAAATAACCCTGCCTTATTCTTCAATAACCCTGCCTTATTCTTCAATAACCCAGGGTTATTTGACAACCAGGGGTTGTCTGGAGGGCTTCGCAGCAAAGAAATGCATCATGAGTTTTTTTTGAGTTTTTTGAACCCAAAACCCAAGAGATATACCATTGATAATGAGACAGTTAGGGCACTAAAATGAGTTTTTTGAGTTTTTGGGTCTAAAAAAACTAGACTGAAATGGTATTGCATAATAAAAAGTTTTGAGCTCAAAAACTCAAAAAACTCATTTTGCCTACATAAACGGCTGTCTATCAGCAAATTATCCCTGACAGAAAGCTTCTGAAAAACTCAAAAAAAACTCATAAAAAACTCTTCGCTGCTGTATGTGCACAAAAAGACCCCCATGTTATATTCCTTGCAACATGAGGTGAATATTTTTTAACTGTTGCGTTAAATTTTTGGCTAAAAGTTTGGTGGAATGAAAATAAATCGCTAAATTTGCGGCCGAGTATGGCCTGTAGGCTGTAGCTTATAACTAACGAGACGATAGATAATTTAGTAATAATCACTTAAAACAAAGAAATTATGAGAAAACTTAGAATGTTGTTTACCCTTTTGATGGTAAGCGTCTGCTCATGGCAAAGTGCCTGGGCACAAGAATCTAACCCTGTAAAAGTAACAGTAACGTTAACAGAATCAGGAAGCCTCAGCCAAGAGGTCCTGGCCTATCTTGCCAACACCCTCCACATGAGTGAGGGAAGATTAAGCGATGTGAACGAACTGACGATTGCAAGTGGCACATTAGATGCAGAAGACTGGACTGCCCTGCAGCAGATGTCTGGACTACAGCTGTTGAACATCAACAACATCACCAACACCGAGATTCCAGAATCTCAGTTCAATTCGTCTTATGGACATAATCTTAATCTTCAAACTATTACATTGCCGAAAAAACTGAAGTCGATAGGGGAAGCTGCATTTAATGAGAATAGTCATATAAATGCTATCACTCTCCCAGAGAGTTTGCTAAGTATTGGAGAATCTGCTTTTAAGGGTTGCAGTAACCTTCAAAGCATTAATTGGCCAGGAAGCGTCAAGACAATTCCAACCTATTGCTTTGAAAATTGTGAAAAACTTGAGCCTTTCCAGATTCCAGAAGGTGTTACTACAATAGGTTATAGAGCTTTCAATGAATGTTTCTTATTTACATCAACATTGCCATCTTCTTTAAAGACCATTGAAGATCGAGCCTTTGGAGGGTGCAAAATGCAGGATATTGAAGTAACAATTACAGACGACATGACTATAGGTAATAATGTTTTTGATGGTACCAATATCAAATCCATTGACTTTGCTACAAAGTATTATAGGTTTGATATGACAAATTACGAATTGACAGATTGTAAAAATCTGAAAGATGTCTATTTTAGGTCTCCGACAGTTGTTATTCCATCATTCAGCATGTTCAGCTATTATAACGAGGATCCCCTACCAAATATACATGTGCCCGCTTATTTGAAGAGTTCTTATGCTGGCCACCAATTTTGGGCTAAGTTTACGATTGTCGATTTCCCGGATACTGACGTGAATCATTATATTGTTCAGGACAATTTGGAACTGAAAGGGAGCATGAGAATCGACGGGGAGCCCAATATGAGCTTTAATAGGGATGCAAATTTCGCCATCAAAGGAGAGGCCGCTCAGGCACTCGGAAACATTTCCTTGTCTGCCAACACTTGGCGCTCATTTTGGTTTGGCGAAGAATGGATTAACGATTATCAATGGACTCAAATCATCAGTGAAAGTAACAACGTATCTTTCTCTGTCACAGGTGATTTGACTTATAGAATCTATACTCCGGAAAAGAAATGGGTTTTCATCAGTTTGCCATTTGATTATAAGGTCAAAAACATCACGACCGAGAACGGCGTGAAATATGCCATCCGCTATTATGACGGCCAGCGCCGCGCTGAAAACAACACCAACACCGGTAACTGGAAGGACTACGGAGAGGACAATGTCGTAAAGGCAGGAACAGGATTTATCATCCAAACCAGCCAGGCGACTATTGTCACTTTCAAGGCAGAGGCAAATTCTTCACGCAATAATGCCTTCAATGCAACAATCATTAAGAAGGATCTGACTGTGCATAACGGAGAAGAGACCACATCTGCCAATAAAAGCTGGAACTTTGTTGGTAATCCCTGGCAGTGTTACTACAATATCCACAGGATGAATTACACGGCACCTATCTCCGTGTATGATGATAATTATGAGACTTACAATGCCTATTCTCCCCTTGATGACGACTACGCTCTGCGTCCCAATCAGGCATTCTTCGTACAGTGTCCTGATGAGGTGGAATACATCGGCTTCCCCATCGAGGGTCGTCAGTTGACAGACGAGATTGTTGGCCAGAATGGCTCAAGAGGTACCGATGTTACCCGCCAGCTGTTCGATATTCAGATAGCAAATGGCGATCTGAAGGACAAAACGCGCCTCGTGGTGAACGAGAAGGCTCTGATTGCTTACGAAATCAACCGCGATGCTGGTAAGATGATGGCAGATGGTTCTGAGTGTCCTCAAATTTACTCTCTGGATGCCGAAGGCAATCAGTATGCCATCAACGAGCGTCCCGCCGACGACGGAATCTTAAGATTGGGTATCCTCTTTGCCAAAGACGGCGAGTACACCTTAGCCGCCATCCGCAACAATATTGGACAGGTGATACTCACCGACAACGAGACAGGCATCAAGACCGACCTGCAGGAGAACGGATACACCTTCTCAGCTAAGAAGGGCACTTGCGAAGGTCGCTTCACTCTCTCGTTCAATGGTGGTGACATGACTGCTATTCAGCATGCGAAAGTTGCCACTTCGGAAACTACGGAGGTGTTCACACTCGACGGACAGAGGCTCGGCAATACCACCTATGGTCTGAAGAAGGGTGTCTATGTCGTCCGTCAGGGTCAGAAGACTCAGAAGGTTATTATTAAATAAAGGTGTAGGCGTATGAAGAGAATCAGATATCTGTCTCTGCTGCTGATACTGCTATGCGGTATCACAGCCAGAGCACAAGACGACACCCCCTTCAACCCGGACAGTCCCGCAGAGCCTGACCCAATTCTGGTGAAGACAAGACTGACGCTGACGGCCAATCCTTCTGAGGGTGGTTCGCCAGAAGGTGAAGGGAAATATGTGATCGGCGAGTATGTCAACGTCACGGCGAACTCCAGTTCGGGCTTTGTGTTCGTCAACTGGACGACAGAGGATGGAACAGAAGTCTCAACGGACGAGTCGTACTCATTCCTGAAAGCCGACCACAATGAGAAGCTGATTGCCAACTACAGATTTGCACCAGACGCCCCCGCTGAGCCCGACGAGCTGAAGGCTCGTCACAGGCTGAAGCTTATTGCCGAAGAGGGTGGCAGTGTGAGTGGCGAAGGTATCTATGAAGTTGGCTCATCGGTAACTGTCAATGCGTATACGAACACTGGTTTTGAATTTATTGGATGGTATGACGGTGACGAACAGAAATCTTCCGATAATTGGTATACTTTCCCGATGGAAGACAAGCCACTGACGTTGACTGCCAAGTTTAAATTCACCCCAGACAGTCCCATTGAGCCGGATGAACTGATCAATCTCTATCGTCTGAATCTTTCGGCAGAAGAAGGTGGTAGCGTTAATGTCTATCCTTCAGGCGACAGGTTCCAAGAAGGCACAAGCCTTACGCTCTATGCCTACACGAACTCCGGCTATGAGTTCACTGGTTGGTATAAGGACGGTGAGTTCTTTTCTCTGGATGCAGAGATTGTCTATGTGATGGATGAGCGGGTGTCATTTAAGGCACACTACAAATATGCGCCCGACAGCCCGGAAGAGCCGGAGCCTGCAACAGAAAGAAAATACTCCTTCACACTGTACAACATCAACTGCAAGCCGGGCGACACCGTGGAGTTTCCTGTCTATCTGACTTGGAAGAAGACGGTCAAGAACATGTCATTCCAACTGACGTTCAAGTCGGAACTGCAAGCAGACCCTGACGATGTGGTGGTGTCAGAGAAGGCAACGGAAGCGGGCTATACGCTAACACACACTGAAGGCCAGAATATCGCAGGCAATCCGGCCTACGTGTTCAGTCTGAAGGGTGGCAAGCTGGAGGGAGAGGGCAATACCGTCCTCCTAAAGTTCAGCATCCCTATCCCAGACGAAATGACAACGGGACTCTATTATCCTGTCACCATCAATCAGATCATCATGACCAATGAGGACGGCTCCACGCAGACAGCTGGAACCCGGAATGGTCGCGTGAGTGTGTATAAGTTGGGAGACTCGAATGGTGACAACAAGGTTGACATCAAAGACAAGATCAATGTCATCAGCAAACTGCTTGGGGATACGCCAGAGGTGTTCATCGAGGAAGTCGGCGACGTGAATGGCGACAAGGAGATCACGGTGTCTGACGCAACAGGGGTGGACGATTACATGGAACCAAACGGCGAATCCGGCGAATAACATCCGTCAACGACAAAGTTTGGTAAAACGACCAATAATCCCCGAAATGTGAGAGATTTCGGGGATTATTTATTTTGTAAAGATTTCGAACGCGGTTGACGGGCATCGCACTTTTGCACGGCAGACGCAAAGTATATACCAATTGAAGCACACGAAAGCAAACCTTTTGTAAAGACTATTCAAAAGAAGCGATCGAAAAGAATCTTCCTGGCGATATTTTTTTTTCAAATTTTCTTCTAAAATATTTGGATAATTAAAAGAAAATACCTAAATTTGCACTCTGTTAGGGGTTTTTATGCGGTCCCGCCACGTAAAGGTTGGTTTAGATTTTACATTTGCCAATTAATATAAAATTATAAAAGGTATGAAGAAAAGAGTTACTTTACTATTCGCCATGTTCGCTGCGTTGGTTACGACAGCGTCGGCACAGATTTCGGTATCCCCACTGACCATTGCTCAGGACGGAAATGCAGAGCTGACCGTTAATCTCAAGAACGATGAAGTGGTCAAAGGTATTCAGTTTACGTTGACGTTGCCTAAAGGTGTGACAGTACCAGGAAGTGACACAGGTATCACATATTCGGATGGCAATACTCAAACGACCTACACACCCTCCAACAGCGTGAAAGTGGAACTGACAAGCAGGACTAAGGGATGGTGGGTTCTTGGAAACAAAATCTCAGAATCAGATGAAGGAAACGTTTACAAATTCGTTCTGATTGACCCTAGTGTAAAAGGCTTAGCAGCAGGTAACGGTGAAATCATGAAAATCAGCTTCAAAGCAGCTGAGAACGCTGATTTAGCGAAAATTGAAGACGGTATAAAACTTACGGACATCCACGAGTCGGTGGCAGGTTCGACCAATGACACCGCACAAGCAGACGTATCTGCAGATCTGACTATTGCCAATTTTATAAAAGGTGATTGCAATGGCAATGGAGAAATAGAAATTAATGACCCCGTGAAACTTCTTGAATATTTAGCAGATATACACGAAGGCAATTTTGTAGAAGCTGCAGCTGATATTAACGGAAATGGAGAAATAGACATTACTGATCCTGTATGGCTTCTTGAGTACCTTGCCGACATGAGAGAATTGTCTCGTGGAACACTGAAACAGCAAGAGAATGGAAAAGAAACAGATTGGAATCTTCCCGATCCAGATTAATTAGTAAATATTAAATAATTATCAATATGAAACATTTTATCATTTCAATCTTTGCTATGCTCGCTTTTGGAAGCACAGCTTTTGCCAAAGGTGATAACAAAATCACCATTGACGACATAACGTTGTCCAATAAAGGGAATTACTCTGCATTATTGGTTAATATCAATTTGACTACTAAAAATTCTGCAAAAGGAATGAAGTTCTGGATTGATTTACCCGATGGAGTTGAATATGTAATAGGTAGTAATGGAAAACCTGAATTTTACGCGGGTTCCATGTTCGAAGTTACTCCTACCCTAAATTTGGACAATGGAACTCTCAAAGTTACGACTGCATCTTCGGAAGCAATCACAGGATCTAAGGGCTTATTACTCGCATTTAAAATTAAGGCAACAGGATCTTTCACCAAGGGTCAAGTATTGACCGGAGGTAAAATTTACAATGTCTCAGCATCGATTGATGATAACTCCGTAAATCTTCCTCTTGATGAGTTTAATATCACTATAACAGATTGTGATGTCGTTTTGGATGAAAATTCACCGTTTGAACCAGAAGCAACAGGTGAAGATGTTTGTGTAGATGTATTAGTAAAGAGAACAATAAATGCAGGACAATGGAGTACTATCTGTTTACCAGTATTTATTGAAGGCAATGATTTAAAATCCATATTTGGTGATGGTGTAAGATTGTGCATGTTTAAGGATTATTCAAGTGGTGATAATTTTGAAACAATGAGTGTAAATTTTGAAGAAAATGATATTAATGATGGATTAAGTTTTAATACGCCCTACATAATATATGCAACCAAAAATGTTTCAGAATTTGTCATTAATGCAGAAATATATCCAAATATTTCTGAAGCGGTTACTATATACAAAAAATCAGGAAGGACAAAAGGCCAATTCATAGGTTCGTATACTGCAGACTTAACAATTCCGGATAAGAAAATGTTCATTAGTGATAATCAGTTCTATTATTCAAGGAACACTACAAAGATGAAGGCTTTCCGTGCATATTTTGATTTTGCTGACGTAATAAAATCAGATCCGAAACTCAACAATGCTGTGCGTGCTATGTTTTCTATTGACGGTGAAACCACAAGAATTCAGAATGTAAATCTTGTAAAAGAAACGGGAAAGGTGTATTCTATCTCTGGAAGATATATGGGAGAAAATGTCAACATGAAGAGCCTGCCCAAAGGTGTTTATGTTGTAGATGGCGTTAAGGTTATTAATAATTAATTAGGAGAATACGATTATGAAGAAAGAATATGTAAAGCCTCAGATGAATGTGCACGCAATCAAAAGGTTGCAATTGCTCTCTGGAAGCTTAAGCGATAAAATGGTGGGTAAAATTGGCACAGAAGAGGGCCTGAAGTACGCCGGCGTTGTTGCGGAGGATGATGAAGAGGACATTGATCCAGATTAATCAGAAGTTTGTAATGAAGCTCAATGCATAATTGCGGCTAACTACCGTTTTGTTTATAACAACAGCCGTTGCTCTGAAAGAGCGTATGGCTGTTGTTTTCGATTAATAAAGGTTATGTTTTTCTGAGACGCATCGTCCTTGATATGAAACGACTCTACTTCTTGTTTTTGCCCCTTCTGTTATCAGCCTCGGCCCTTGCTGACAAGGTCAGCCTGAACGAAGCCCATAAGACTGCACAGGCTTTTATGCCGGGCGAGAAGTTTGAGGTGCAGAAGTATGCCGCTTCGACAAACAGGAAATCGACAGAGGACTTCTTCTATATATTTAACAAGGTGGACGGCAACGGCTTCGTACTGGTCTCTGCAGATGACCGCACGACAGCCATCCTCGGCTATTCCACGAACGGCCGCCTCGACATGAGCGACATCCCGGACAACGTCAGATACTGGCTCGACTCCTACGCCAAGCAGATCACAGCACTCGACAAGGGGGTGCCCGCAGTCAGGACGGCGAAGACCCGCGCCCCCATCAACAACATCGAGCCACTGATAGAGGCGCACTGGGACCAGGGGAAACCTTACAACCTGATGTGCCCCGACGGAGATGGCAAAGACTACGACTCGGAAGACTACGACCCAGAGAACAGCAGTTTATCAGGCTGCGTGGCCACGGCGGTGGCGCAGATCATGTATTACTACCAAAACCCTACGACATCGACAGACATCCCCTCCTACAGCTATACGCTCTACAAAACGACCGACAACGGGACAGAAGAAAGTGAGGTCACCCTGCAGATGCTGCCTGCCACGACATTTGAGTGGGACAAGATGAGGCCCGTCTACAGGGCGAAAAACGGATATACCGAAGAGGAGGCGCTGGCCGTCGCCAAGCTGATGAGGTATGTGGGCCAGGCCAACATGATGGAATATAACATCGAAGACGAAGGCGGCTCTGGTACCAGCATCCGAAACAACATGATGCAACAGTGTTTCGGCTACAGCAAAAAGATGCATACACTGGAGCGGAACTACTACACGACCAGCCAGTGGGAGGCGATGGTCTACGAAGAGCTGGAAAACAAGCGCCCCCTGCCCTACGGCGGCTTTGCTGACGCAGGCGGCCACCAGTTCATCATCGACGGCTATCAGGACGGGCTCTTCCATTTCAACTGGGGCTGGGGCGGTGACTTCGACGGTTACTTCGTGCTATCCATCGCCGACTCTGACGCAACAGACGGTGCCGGCGGCAGCGGGCCTTTCGCCTTCAAGTATAACCAGGAAGCCGTCTTCTATTTCATGCCTGCCGGTGACGATGAGGCGGATATTCCGCAGATGAGAAGCATCGTGAAGAATGACATTCAGCCTCAGAAGTACACCCGCGACCAGGAAAAAGAGCCGTTTACCGACGTGACACTGACGGCTACCTATAAGGTCGTCTACGACTATGAAGCCACCGAGAGCTACGAGGCAGAGGTGGGCTGGGCACTCTATCGTGACGACCAGTACGTGGACTGCTTAGGCTCTACGACACGGACCATCAGCTACGCGGAGCACAAAGGGAAGAATCTCACCAACGAGCTGAAGGGCGTGACGATCAGCGCTGCCCTTCCCGACGGCAAATACCAGCTGCGGCAGGTGTTCCGCCAGGCAGGAACGGACGAAGACTGGACGCTGATGGACAATTACGGCACGCATCACTTGGCAGCAGTGATCAGCGGCAACACGCTGGCCATCAAGGGTGTCGGCAAGAATTCCCAGCCAGGCGATACCGATGGCGACGGGGAGATAACCATGTCGGACGTGGTGGGCATCCTCAGCTATCTGTTGGGCGATGCGCCCGAAGGCTTCGATGAAATAGCCGCCGACATCAACGGCGACGGAGAGGTGACCATCTCCGATGCCCTGATAGTGACGGAGATGATATCACAATACTAAACAACGATACGAAGAGATACGATAAAAGAAGGATATGAAAAGATTACTAACCTTATTCGCTTGCCTCCTGATGGCAGGAATGGCTTTGGCAGACAAAGTCAGTGAAAGAGAAGCCTTGAAGAAGGCACAGGCGTTTATGCCCGGTGAGCGGTTCAAGTTGCAGAAGTATTCGTCTTCCGCAGGGGGGCAGACCGTGGAGAATCCCTTCTATATCTTCAACGTAGAGAACGGTGGCGGCTATGTGATCGTCTCCGGCAATGACCAGACGACGTCCATCCTCGGCTATTCGACGAACGGCAACATCGACATGAACAATATCCCCGACAACCTGCGCTACTGGCTGGAGTCGTACGCTGAACAGCTGAAAGCCATCGACAACGGTACGCTGGCTGCCCCAGCCCCATCAAGGGCCAGGACGCGCGGCGAACGCACCAACATCGAGCCTCTGATCCAGACCCTCTGGAACCAGGACGAACCTTACAACCTGATGTGTCCCGACGGGAGTGGCAAGGATTATAATGCAGATGGTTATAATCCCAACAACCGCTGTGTCACAGGATGCGTGGCAACGGCTGTCGCACAAGTGATGTACTATCACCAGTGGCCAGAACAGACAACGGGGATTGCTTCATACACCCCCACAACTATCAATGTCACATTAGAAGCATTGCCCGCCACGACGCTGGAGTGGAGTAAGATGAAACTCACATACGACAGCAATGAGACCGGCGACGCAGCTGATGCTGTTGCCAAGCTCATGCGCTATGTAGGGCAGGCTATGATCATGAACTACAATATTGCATCAAGAGGCGGCTCTGGCACTAACATCTATGAGGATGCCATGATCAATGTCTTCAACTATAGCAAGAAAATCCATACAAGAAACCGTGATTACTACACTACCAAGCAGTGGGAAGATATGGTCTACGATGAGTTGGCTCACGGACGGCCAGTACCTTACGGTGGCTTTTCCAGCTCAGTCGGTCATCAGTTCGTGTGCGACGGCTACAAAGACGGTCTCTTCAGCCTGAACTGGGGATGGGGCGGCAGGCTCAACGGCTATTTCGTGCTTTCCCTTGCCGATCCCAATGGACAACAAGGGATTGGGGGCAGCAATGGGGGCTATAAGAATGATCAGGACGCTGTGTTCTACTTTATGCCGGCTGAAGAAAACGAGGAGGAAGTTCCTATCCTGAAAAGTGCCGATGGCATCAACAATACTCAGACATCAAACTATATCAGAAGCGATGCCACTAAAAACTTTTCCAATGTAGAGATTCCATGCCGTTTCGAGTCTTGCTATAGCTACAGACCCACAGGCACCTATGACGCTGAAGTAGGATGGGGACTTTATCAAGATGAAGAGTTGATACAAAGCATCAGTTCCGCATCTCAAACGATTGATATGCGCAACATACATTTTCCAAAGGTCCAATATCAGACCTACAGCAGTAACGTTATAGCAAATCCTTTTGGATCCGGTCTCTCTGACGGCAAATACCAGCTGCGGCAGATTTGGCGGAAAGCTGGCAGCAACGATGCCTGGACACTGATGGACAATTACGGCACAAACTATCTGGTGGCAGAGATCAATGGTACATCACTGACTATCAGAAGCAAGGACGCCCAAACACAAGTGTTTAGCGTTAACAGTATCAGCATGCCTGACGAAGCGATTGAAGGGGAACCGGTGACTGTCACCGTCAATATCACGAATGAAGGCGAGACTCAACAGGAAACTGTATGCCTATGGCTACAGGAGGTTGGTACTTCTGACTGGACAAAAGTTGCAAGTGCGACAGGCAATATAGGACCTGAAGAAACAGGTGATATCATTCTGACCTTTACGCCGAAAGCCGGAGGTTCCTTTATCATGAAAGTGACGAATAATGAGTCTGATAAAGCGCTGGCCACAAAGGAAAACATCACCATTTATGATGTTTTCCAGGTTACCGTAGATGACATCAAGTATTCATGCATTACAGGGAAAAATATCGCAACTGTCATAGCCGGAGATTATGAGTCACTGACGAATGTCATGATTCCTGCAACTATCACGGTCGACAACGTAGAGTATGCAGTCAAGTCTGTTGGTGAAGATGCATTCTTCAATTGTAGAGAACTGGAAACAGTCATCCTCTCAGAGGGGATACAGTCTCTTGGAGCACGGGCTTTCAGGCAATGTACTAATATGAAGAAGCTGGAACTGCCATCTACCCTGTCCAGTATCGGCCAGTCTGTCCTCGACGACTGCACAAGCCTGGCAAAAGTCATTTCACATATCATGGATCCCTTCCAGATTGACGACAACACATTTACTACCCATCGTTATAATTCAAGCACACAACAATATGAAAACGCCCCATCACCAGCCATACTCTATGTGCCTATTGGCACTATGTCAAAGTATCAGGCTATTACGGGATGGACCAAATTCAAGTCTATTGAGGAAGGTGAGGAGAAAGAAACTACAGTTAATGGGCTGAATTACCGATATTACACTGGGACGAAAAAGGCTACCGTCATTTCCGGTGATTATCAGCAACTGACTAATGTTGATATCCCAGCAACCATCACGATCGACGATGAAGAATATACTGTCAACGCCATTGGGGCTGAGGCGTTCAGCCAATGCCGAAATCTTCAGAATATCTCTTTGCCCGACGGACTGGAAACTATTGGAGATGACGCGTTTAATGGGAACAATCAGATGGACGAATTTGATATTCCGAGCAAACTGAAGAGTATTGGGGACAACGCCTTTACCAAATGCCACAAACTGAAGGAAGTCGTTCTCCCTGAAGGACTTGAAACGATTGGAGTATCGGCTTTTGAAGCATGTTCGGGATTACAGAAGCTGCTATTGCCCTCAACATTATCCAGTATCGGCAAGAATGTCATTAATGGCTGTAGCGCCTTGAAAACTGTGGTGTCCCATATTCAAGAACCGTTCCTGATTGATGACAAGACATTCGTTACCACGAGCTATGACTACCGCACTCGGCAATATGAAGACACCCCATCGCCAGCCACGCTCTTTGTGCCACTTGGCACCAGTTTGAAATATCAGGAAATTACGGGTTGGACGATGTTCAAGGCTATCGAGGAAGGCGAATTAATGGAGACCACCGTCAATGGCCTGAAATTCAACTATACTACAGGTTCGAAAAAGGCAACCGTCATTGCTGGTGACTATAGCAGTCTGACGGAGTTAGAGATACCTGCTACCATCACGGTCGACAATACAGAATATGCGGTCAAGGCTATCGGGGATGAGGCGTTCCGTCAATGCAATTTTACAACCGTCTCATTACCAGACGGATTGGAGGAAATTGGCGAAAATGCTTTTTATAACTGTTACCGTCTGACAAACGTCGTCTTTCCAGAAGGACTTAAGTCGATCGGGAACTATGCTTTCAAATCTTGCTCCAAACTTGAAAAAGTGGAACTGCCCTCAACCCTGGAAAGTATTGGAGAACAGGCATTCTTCATGATTGGAACTTTAAAGACAGTCATTTCCGATATTCAGGAGCCTTTCGACATCAATGATTTGACGTTTGCAAGGAGTTATGGCATCCCCTCTGATGCAACACTCTTTGTGCCCTTAGGAACTGCGTCAAAATATGAGGCTATCACAGGCTGGACCATGTTCAAGGCCATCGAGGAAGGCGAGGCAAAAGAGGCCACACTCAATGGACTGAACTATTTGTATTATACGGGATCGAAGAAGGCCTTCGTAATTGCCGGTGACTATAGTAGTCTGACGAGCGTAGAGATTACTGCCACCATTACAATCGAAGATGTTGAATATACCGTCAAGGCTATTAATAAAGGAGCGTTCAGTAGTTGTAGCAGTCTTGCATCCATCTCACTGCCAGAGGGACTGGAGAGAATAGAGGATAGTGCTTTCCAAAGCTGCTCGAGTTTGGAGGAAATCACCCTTCCAGAAGGATTAGAGTCTCTTGGGAGTTCTGCTTTTATGAACTGTTCAAATCTTAAGACACTTGTTCTACCGTCAACCCTGAAAAGCATCGGAGAATCTGTTATTAATAGGGCCGGGTCCTTGAAATATGTGTTTTCGCATATCACGAATCCATTTGCCATCAGTGACAATACATTTAAGAGCAATTACCTCGCATCCCCTGCCACGCTGTATGTGCCCACAGGGACAAAGGAAGCCTATCAGGCTATTAAGGGCTGGACATTCTTCCAAGCCATCGAAGAAGGCGAAGCGAAGGTAGCCAGCGTCAATGGCATAAATTATTTTTGTAACATAGACTCAAAGAAGGCAACCGTTATTGCCGGTAACTATCCGTGGACTGTGGAGATTCCGGCTACCATTACCGTTGATGACGCAGAGTACGCAGTCAAGGCCATTGGTGCTAGCGCATTCTATAACTTCGGAGGGGGCAAAATTATATTACCAGAAGGATTAGAGATGATTGATGATAAAGCATTTAATCTGTGCTACAATTTATCGAGCATCGTTCTTCCAAAAGGACTTGAGTCAATTGGAAGTAAAGCATTATCTGGTTGCTTCTCGCTTAAAACAATTGAACTGCCTTCATCCCTGAAAAGAATTGGGGGAAAAGCATTCGAAGGAAATAGTTACATGAAAACCGTGATTTCCCATATTCTGAATCCATTTGACATCAGTGATGATACTTTTATGTATAATGGCGAACCCTCCCCTGCCACGCTCTACGTGCCTGCAGGAACCAAGTCAAAATATGAGGAAGCAACAGGTTGGAATTTCCAAGGTGGCATTGTGGAGATGGAACCTGGTGATGGTGATGCCGACGGCAACGGGGAGATAACCATGGCGGATGTCATGGCGATACTCAGCTATCTGTTGGGTGAGATTCCTGACGGCTTCGATGAGACTGCCGCCGACATCAATGGCGACGGAGAGGTGACCATCTCCGATGCCCTGATAGTGATGGGTATGATTCCACAAGACTAAAGAACAACAATATAAAAAAAATAAAAACAACAAACATTATGTTACTATTTAGAAGAATTTTAACCCTAGCGGTCTGCTTGTCAGCATCAGTGGCAATCTACGCAGACGGAGTGAATGAGAGAGACTCTTTGAAGAAGAGAGAGAGTATTTGGTTCAAGCAGTTGAAGAAAAAGACTGAAGAGCAACGCATGGCTACGCCAAAGTCCTCGGATCATCGTGAGGCGACGCCAGAATCCCCGAACCATCGCGAGGCGACGCCAGAGTCCCCGAACCATCGCGAGATCGTGCATGAGTCGCAGGATCATCGTGCGACTACGCGTGAGTTCCAGGATCATCGTGCGGCTATGCATGAGTCCCAGGACAAACGTGAGACATCCCCAAAGTCTGAACGCAGGCCAAGTTCCGAAGAATTCCTAAAGGACAAGATGAAGGATCGGATAAGCAGTAAGGATTTTGAGAAAATGAGATTAGAAGTAGGCCAGTCACAGCCCAATAGTAAATAACAAAAAACTACGAATATGAAAAATTTCAGACGACTATTGACTTTGATTGTTTGCTTTTTGGCGTCAATCCAGATCTTTGCAGACAGAGTCAGTGAGAGAGAGGCCTTGAAGAAGGCACAGACATTTATGCCAGGAGAGCGGTTCGAACTGCAGAAGTATATCTCTTCCGCAGGAGGACAGACCGTAGAGAACCCCTTCTATATCTTCAACATAGATAACGGTGGCGGCTATGTGATCGTCTCCGGTAACGACAAGACGACGTCCATCCTCGGCTATTCGACGAACGGCAACATCGACTTGAACAATATCCCCGACAACCTGCGCTACTGGTTAGAGTCGTATGCAGAACAGCTGAAAGCTATTGACAACGGAACCCCGGCTGTGGCGACGTCAAGAGCCAGGACACGCGGAACGCGAACCGATATCAGTCCGCTCATCCAGACGACATGGAATCAGGACGAGCCATATAACCTGATGTGTCCCGACGGTAACGGCCTGGATTATGACGAGGAAGGATATGACCCCACATTCCGAAGCGTCACAGGCTGTGTGGCTACGGCCGTGGCTCAGGTCATGTACTATCACCAGTGGCCAAAACAGACAACGGCCATTCCTGCCTACAGCTTATCTATCTATAACAATGACGTAACGCTGAAAGAACTGCCCGCCACGACACTGGAGTGGAGCAAGATGAAACTCACATACGATAGAAATGAGACCGGAGCGTCAGCCGATGCCGTGGCCAAGTTGATGAGATACGTAGGTCAGGCATTCCAAATGGGGTATAGCCCCAGTTCCTCTGGAGCAAATATTCTTACGGACGCTATGATCAACTGCTTTAATTATAGCAAGAAAATCCACGAAATCTACAGAGATGAATACTCCACTGAGCAGTGGGAGAATATGGTGTATGACGAGTTGTCTCAGAATCGGCCGATACCGTATTCCGGCTTTTCCCAAAGTGGAGCTGGTCATCAGTTTGTCTGTGACGGCTATCAAAGCTCTACCGGCTTCTTCCACCTGAACTGGGGATGGGGCGGCAATCTTGACGGCTTTTTCATCCTCTCTATTGCCGACCCTGACGGTAAGCAGGGCATCGGAGGGAGCGATGGGGCTTATAAGTACGGCCAGGCTTGTTTGCTTAACTTCATGCCGGCTGAAGCCAACGAGGAGGAGATTCCCATCATCAGCACCTCCATTCCTTACAATTACTTAGGAGAGACCTATACCAGGAATTCGACTTCGGAGAATTTTACCGACGTGTCGCTGACCGCTGAAAACAGTGCTACATACACGTTCAAGCCCACCACGACCTATGATGCAGAAATAGGCTGGGGACTTTACCAGAACGAACAGCTGATAGAATGTGTAGGTTCATATACATGCACCATAGATAATCGTGATTTGAATGTCAACTGGCACAGGTATTGGACCACGACCGTAAAAGCATCCTTCGGTAAAAACAAGCCTAACGGGAAATATGAACTGCATCAGATGTTCAGAAAAGCCGGAACTAACGATCCATGGACACTCTGTGATGGTTATGGATCAAATAGTTTCATGGCCGAGATCAATGGCACATCCCTACGAATCAGTAAGAGTGATGCCACCGCTTCTGCTTTCACAGTAAACAGTATTTCCGTGTCTGACCTGCCTTACGTGGGTTGCGAGATTAGGGTAACGGTCAATCTCACCAACATTGGAGATTCGAACCAGGAACAGGTCAGTCTCTGGGTTGCACAGGAAGGGACAGGCAACTGGCAGAAAGTGGCCAGTCAGACAAGCTATATCTCCAAAGGAGAGACTGGCAATGTCACGATGTTCTACACCCCCACAGAGGCAGGCACATTCTCATTTAAAGTCACGTCGGGCGCCTCAGAAGAGCCGTTGGGTACCACAAGTTTCAGGGTGGCAGATGTCATAGTCATGACTGTTGATGACATTGTCTATAGCTGTATACCAGACTATCGCTATGCTATAGTTGCCGGTTGCAATGACCCCCAGAAGACTACCCTGACCATACCTTCTTCTATCGTGGCTGGTAACACAGACTGCGCGGTGAGGGAGATTGGTGACTATGTATTTGATAATTACAAATTCTCGGAAATCATTTTACCATCTTCATTGCGAACAATTGGAAATGGAGCATTTGAGAGTTGTTATAATCTTAAATCTATCACCATTCCTGAGGGGACAGAAGTCATTGACCAGAATGCTTTCTGGAACTGCTACTCTCTAAACAATATCGTTCTGCCGTCATCATTGGCCTATATCGGAGAGTTTGCATTTACTTATTGTTCGGCATTGGATGCTGTCGTGTCGCATATCGCAGAACCTACTCATATCGATGACAATGCTTTTACAAACATGACCTGGAATTCGGGCACTCAGCAATATTCCTATGTCTCGTCATCGGCCACACTCTATGTTCCTGTTGGCACGAAGTCAAAGTATGAGGCCATTGTTGGCTGGACAAAGTTCAAGGCCATTGAGGAAGGCGAGGTCATGGAAGCTAAGGTCGGCGACCTGAACTACTCGTATGTAACGGGCTCGAAGACTGCCACCGTCATAGCGGGCAATTACAGCAACCTGGAGAGTGTGACCATCCCTGCCACGATTACCATTAATAATGAAAAGTATCAGGTCAAGGCCATTGGTAACAGAGCATTCAATGAATGTTATAATATCGAATCCCTGACCATCGCAGAAGGAATAGAAAGAATTGGTGAATATGCATTCTATAATGACAATTTCACAGAACTGGTTTTACCATCTTCTCTGAAGGAGATCGGAACTGCAGCCTTTGAAGGCTGCAGCGGGATTCAATCGCTCACAATCCCAGAGGGCGTAGAAGTCATTGGACCGTATGCTTTCTGGAGCTGCTCTTCTGTGCCGAAAGTCGTTTTGCCTTCATCTTTGACCTACATTGGGGAATTGGCATTTAATTACTGTTCGACATTGACTGCTGTTGTGTCGCATATCACAGAGCCGATTCAGATCGACGACAATGCATTTGCAACTAGGAACTGGAATTCGGGCACACAGCAATACGAATATTTCCCATCATCGGCTACACTCTATGTCCCGATTGGCACAAAATCAAAGTATGAGGCCATCGTTGGCTGGACTAAGTTCAAGGCCATTGAGGAAGGAGAGGTGAAGGAGGCCAAGGTTGGCGACCTAAAATACTCTTATACAACGGGCTCGAAGACTGCCACCGTCATAAAGGATGACAGCTATAGCTCTTTAACAAGCGTTACTATTCCTGCCACTGTGACTATAGACGGTGATGAATATCGGGTAAAGGCCATTGGCAGTAATGCATTTGGCTACTGTTGGGAATTATCTTCCATCACGATAGCCAATGGTATCGAGGAAATCGGATACCGTGCGTTCCAGAATGTGAGTTGTTCTTCAATCGCCCTGCCTTCTTCATTGAAGACAATTGGAAACAATGTTTTTGAGGATTGCAGTAATCTCGAATCAATTGATGTCCCAGAGGGTGTTGAAAACATTGGAAGCTATGCATTCTCATGGTGCAATTCGCTCCAGAAGATTACACTTCCCTCAACACTGAAGAGCATCGGAGGATATCTTATCCGCTCTTCTTCATCAGTGTCGGCAGTAATATCTCATCTGACAACCCCCATCCAGATTGCCGAGAATATATTCGGAACAGAATATTGGAATTCGAACACACAGCAATACGAATATAGCCCATCCACAGCCACGCTTTATGTTCCTATTGGCACGAAGTCAAAGTATGAGGCCATCGCAGGCTGGACCATGTTCAAGGCCATCGAGGAAGGCGAGGTGAAGGAGGCCAAGGTTGGAGATCTGAACTACTCTTATTCGACCGGTTCGAAGACTGCCACCGTCATTGCGGGCGATTACAGCAATCTGGAGAGTGTGACCATCCCTGCCACTGTGACTATAGACGGTGATGACTATCGGGTGAAGGCCATTGGCAATAATGCATTTGGCAACTGTGAGCGATTATCTTTCATCACGATAGCCAATGGTATCGAAGAAATCGGATACCGTGCGTTCCAGGATGTGAGTTGTTCTTCAATCGCCCTGCCTTCTTCATTGAAGATAATTGGGAACAATGTTTTTGAGGATTGCTATTCTCTCAAATCAATTGATGTCCCAGAGGGTGTTGAGAGCATTGGAGACTATGCATTCTCATATTGCGGTTCGCTCCAGAAGATCACACTACCCTCAACACTGAAGAGCATCGGAGAATTTGTTATCCACTATTCTTCATCAGTGTCGGCAGTAACATCTCACCTGACACCCCCCATTCAGATTAGCGAAAATACATTCATAACACGAAGATGGAATTCAAGCACTCAGCAGAGCGAATATATTCCATCTACAGCCACACTTTATGTTCCGATTGGCACGAAGTCAAAGTATGAGGAGATAGCAGGCTGGACCATGTTCAAAGCCATCGAGGAAGGTGAGGTGAAGGAGGTCAAAGTCGGCGACCTGAACTACTCGTATGAAACTGGCTCGAAGACTGCTACCGTCATTGCAGGCGACTACGACGACCTGGAAAGTGTGACCATCCCTGCGACAGTTAACATCAATAATGACGTGTATCAGGTCAAAGCCATTGCTAACAGGGCTTTCTATGAATGTTATAATATCGAATCCCTGACTATCGCAGAAGGAATAGAAAGTATAGGTGAGCGTGCATTCGTCAGAAACCAATTCTCGGAACTGGTTTTGCCTTCTACATTGAAGGAAATTGGTGTGGCAGCCTTTGAAGGTTGCGGTCTGATTCGTTTGTTGACTATCCCTGAGGGGGTTGAGCACATCGGCCAATATGCTTTCTGGGCCTGCGGATCCCTCCAGAAGTTAATTTTGCCATCAACGCTGACTAGTATTGGTGAGTATGTCATCAACTACTGTTCATCATTGAATTCTGTTGTATCAAATATCGTTGATCCTTTCCAGATCAGTGATGACACATTTGTCGCAGAGGCATATGATGGAATTACACAGCAATATTACTATGTCGCGTCATCGGCCACACTCTATGTTCCTATTGGCACGAAGTCAAAGTATGAGGCCATCGCAGGCTGGACAATGTTCAAGGCCATCGAGGAAGGCGAGGTCATGGAAGCTAAGGTCGGCGACCTGAACTACTCGTATTCGACTGGCACGAAGACTGCCACCGTCATTGCAGGCGATTACGACGATTTGGAGAGTGTGACCATCCCTGCCACCGTGACTATAGACGGTGATGTCTATCGGGTGAAGGCCATTGGCAATAATGCTTTTGGCAACTGTTGGGAATTATCTTCCATCACGATAGCCAATGGTATCGAAGAAATCGGATACCGTGCGTTCCAGGATGTGAGTTGTTCTTCAATCGCCCTGCCTTCTTCATTGAAGACAATTGGGAACAATGCTTTTGAGGATTGCGGTTCTCTCAAATCAATTGATGTTCCGGAGGGTGTTGAGAGCATTGGAGACTATGCATTCTCATATTGCGGTTCGCTCCAGAAGATCACACTACCCTCAACACTGAAGAGCATCGGAGGATATCTTATCCACTATTCTTCATCAGTGTCGGCAGTAATATCTCATCTGACAACCCCCATCCAGATTTCCAATAATACATTCGGAACAGAATATTGGAATTCGAACACACAGCAATACGAATATAGCCCATCAACGGCCACGCTTTATGTTCCTATTGGCACGAAGTCCAAGTATGAGGAAATTGCGGGCTGGACGATGTTCAGGGCGATTGAGGAAGGTGAGGTAAAGGAGGCCAAGGTTGGAGATTTAAATTACTCCTATTCGACTGGCTCAAAGACTGCCACTGTCATTGCGGGCGATTACAGCAACCTGCAGAGTGTAACCATCCCAGCTACAATCACCATCAATAATGACGTGTATCAGGTCAAGGCCATTGGTAACAGGGCATTCTCAGACTGCTATCATATCACTTCCATGAGCATTCCTGAAGGAATAGAATTAATTGGTGCATATGCATTCGATAGCAATCAATTCTCAGAACTGGTTTTGCCTTCCACATTGAAGGAAATCGGAGAGTACGCCTTTGCGTTCTGTAGCCAGATTAGTTTATTAACAATTCCCGAGGGGGTTGAGCGCATCGGACGGTGTGCTTTCCGGTACTGCGGATCCCTCCAGAAGTTAATTTTACCATCAACGCTGACCCGTATTGGTGACTATGTCGTCACTTACTGTTCATCACTGAATTCTGTTGTATCGCATATAGCCAATCCTTTCCAGATCAGTTATGACACATTTACCAGTTGGAGTTATAATGAAAGTATGCAGCGATATGAAGATGTTGCATCCCCTGCTACGCTCTATGTACCAGCAGGAACCAAGTCAAAATATGAGGCCATTGAGGGCTGGACAATGTTCCAAGGCGGCATCGAGGAGATAGCGCGCGGAAATGGTGACGCCAACGGCGACGATCAGATAACCAAGGCGGATGTCATGGCGATACTCGGCTACCTGCTTGGCGATGCCCCTGACGGCTTCGACGTGAATGCCGCCGACCTGAACGGAGACGGAATGGTGACCATAACGGATGCCTTGTTATTGATGGAAATGATTCAATAAGACGATGTCCCTGGTGCCAGGAGATAAAGCTTGGCACTTTTGCTCCCCTGACTCACGATGCCTGAGTCAGGGGAGTTTGCTATGCGGATGAGCTCGCGCGATGCAGTGGAATAGGACAGGCCGTTGAGGCGCACATAGTCGCCGACACGCATGAAACCATGCTGGCGCAGGTAGTCCCTGGCCCGGCTCACGCTTTGCTCGTAGGTGAACTTCCGCACCCTGAGGCGCTCCTCGCCGCCGCGCTCCAGATCGCAGTCACGGTTGATGGCCTTCACCAGCGCCTTGTCCACCTTGAGCGACACGCCCGTCACCTGCAGGCTCCTGGCATTGTGCTTCGCCTCATCCTCATCGAATTCGTCCTGCTTCTTGTTCTTGCACATCCCTATCTTAGTGCTGAAGACGCCCAGCCCGTCGATCTTGACGGTGAAGCCGTTGGCAAGTTCGTATGCCAGATGGTGCGTCAGGGCCGCAACGACGCCATGGATAACACTCTCCGAGAAGGCGCCATTGAGTTGATGACAGCGCTTGATAAACTCGTCAGACTCGAGCATCCGCCACGCCTTCAGCCGATAATAGGCCTGCGGAGCGCCTTTCCCATTGAGATCAGTCATCTCCTTCTTAATGTACTTCGCCATATTCTTCTTTAGCCTTTGATATAAACATATTCCAATCCTGCTGCAAAATTACAAATAATTCTGAATAAAACAAAAACTATGGCGAGAAAATATATTCTCACGTAGTGAAATTATTTTCTTTTGACATGGTATTCTATTCTCACGACACGAAAATAGTTTTATTATAGGAGTAAAACCATTTTAGGAAGAATAACCATTTTCTTTGCCTCGGCTCGTCCGAATCTTTATCAAGGGATCGCTGTATCTTTATCCGGGGTTAGCAGAAAGCCCGTGTTAACCGTGCTGAAAGCCTTAAAACGACTTTTTTTCGATTTTTTCTTTGTGGTTTCGAAAATTATTCCTAAATTTGTGCGCTAAATGTGTACTAAACAAGAAGACAAAGCTCTGACTGACGTTAAATAGCATAGATATAACATTTAAAATATTAAAACAATGAAGACAATCAAACTTTCGGCAGCGATGACTGCCATCCTTTTCGGGCTGTCCATCAACACAGCCAGTGCCAAATCATGGCGAGTGAATCACGACACGACTACCGGTGCAAACTTTGCGAGCATCAAGGCAGCGATGGACGCCAAGGACGCTGAAAACAATTATTTGGTTAATGAGGGCGACACGCTCTATTTGGACCCGGGAATGATTTCAACTGAAGCAGCAACAATCAGCAGACGTGTGACCATCATCGGTACAGGCTATATGAGGGCTTCGTCACCTCACCAGTTTGCCCACGTCAGCCATGCCTTAACGATAACGGCAGAAGGCACCAAAATTGAAGGACTATGGTGTGGCAACATTTTTCTGAAAGCTACGAATATCACGATAGAACGTTGTTACTCAACAGGTAACTTGTTGACTGATGATGGAAGTACAAATTATAAACATACGGGCATCGTCATCCGTCAGTGTTATATTACAGGACAGATAGGTTCTAATTCCAGCACTTCCAACAACTATTATATGACGAATGCCACTATAGAAAATAACATCATCAGATCGTCTTCTGGAAGCACTTCCAGCACCAGCCCTATCCACAATCTTTACGGATGTGATGTCAGAAACAATTATGTCATATATAATGGTACGGATTCTGATCCTTATGCAATTTCAGGTGCTATTAACAGTCATTTCTATAATAATATCCTGTTTAACAGCTACAATATCGAAAAGGTTATTAATGTTGGTCCCACTTGTATTTCTAATAACAATATCTATTCCTCCTCACCTATTGCTTCAGACGATGAATCTGCTGATCCTATTCGGGTTGATGACAATAACAATTATAGGTTAGGTTCTGCTACAGAGAGTGAAATATTCGCCATGTCAGGCAATAACGACGAACGTTATAGCGAATTGAAAGAAGGCAGCCCTGCCATCGGCTTTGGTGTGGACGGCGTCGACTGCGGACCTACTGGCGGACTCTATCCGTATGTCGTGAGCGGCCTGCCGGCTTATCACCCTTATTACACCAATGCCGTCTTCTCGAAGACCTCTGACGGTACTGGTATCAACGTCTCACTCAAAATCAAGATGCAAAATGAATAGACTATTGACGCTATTGGCGGCAGTGGTCTCAATCGGCGCATCAGCCCAGACGCAGATGGAGTACTTTGTCGATACCGACCCCGGTCTCGGCAAAGGTATTCAGGTCATGGTGCCGACTGATGCCGAAGGAAACGGCACGTTGCAGTTTGCGATCCCAAAGAACCAACTGCCGACAGGGCGGCACCTCATCGGTGTGCGCACTTTTATCGTGAAGGACGTAACCCTCAAGGACAAAGACGGTAACGACAGCATCACCCTCCATGTGCCCCGCTACAGCCCAACTGTGACCGAGCATATTAATATCCTCCAGCCGGAGAACCGTAAGCCGCTCATATATTTGGAGTACTTCTGGGACGAAGACCCCGGCTACGACGAGGGCACTCACATTGCTTTGCCAGAAGACTTTGAGGCCACGCTCGACAAACTGTCCATTCCCACCGACGGCCTGACGCCCGGCAAGCACCTCTTAGGAGTCCGCATCAGGGGCGGCGAAGGCTGGGGTCCCACCATTACGGACGAGGTTGTCGTTGGAAAGTTTGACTACCTGCGCCTGATGGAATACTTCTGGGACGAAGATCCCGGCTACGACAACGGAACACAGATTGCCCTGGCCGCCACCGACGAGGCGAGCCTCGAAAAGCTGCATATCCCCACTACCGACCTGACTCCTGGCATCCACCGCCTGGGCGTGCGCTTTGCCGGCGGTCTGGGCTGGAGTCCCACCATCGTCGAAGACGTCGTGGTGCTCTCTGCCGAGGACTTCGGCAAGATTCTCAAGATGGAATACTTCTGGGACGTGGATCCCGGCTACGGCAATGGTACACCGCTGGACTTCGAGCCAGAATCGGAGGTGACGCTCGACAATGTGATTATTCCCCTGCCCACCGACGGACAGAATCACAAACTCGGGCTGCGCGGCTTCGGCAACAACAAATGGGGTCCCACGTTTATGTATGACACGAGTACCCCGCCGCGCTATGTCAACGCAAACGATCTGGCCGCCCTGCGCGCCCTCTACGAAGCCACCGACGGTGCGCATTGGTCGGGCACGAAATGGTTGCCATACCTCTCAGATGAAAATATGGAGATCCGCGCCGACAACTGGAGCGGCGTGTCGTTCAACAGCGAAGACCGCGTATCGGCCATCGACCTGCATGCCCGCCGTCTGACCGGCAACCTACAAACGGCACTGCCCGCCCTACCGGAGATGACCTCGCTGAACCTGAGCCAGAACACGCTCAAGGGCGACCCCGCCATCTTCGTAAGCGAAAACCTGCAACTGACGGAGCTCAACCTCTCGTACAACCAGTTCGACGAGCTGTCGACACCGCTCTCGCTGAACCTGTCCGACAAGCTGCTGAACCTCACTAACCAGCACCGTGTCAATAACGACACATACAACTGGCCCGGCTTAGATCAACTCTACGTCAGCGACATTTTTATAAAGAAGAACCATCAGATGGACATCCAGTTGCCCGCCATCGCCAACTACAAGCACGGCAGTCAGGCACTCAACACGCACCCCAAGCTGATGGTCTACAACCCAGCCAACTATAATGAGTACGGCTCGCTCACCTGGCAGGAGAATCTCGCCAGCTACACCTTTAAGAGTTCTGTGACAAATCTTGACGTGAACGACGGTAGCAGTGTCATCATACAGCCCGCCAAGGGCAACACACTCGTAGGCTCGGCCTATCCAGCCGTCATACACTTCGTGGCAGGCGATGCCAACATGAGTGGACTGACCGAAATCACCGACGTGACACGCACACTGAACTATATCTTGGGCAGGTCCAACCAAGGCAATATCTCCCTCTGGGCAGCCAACACGTTCACCGAGGGTGAGACCAGCCGTGTCATCAACATTCAGGACATTGTCTGCACGGTGAACATCGTGCTCGAGAATGAGGATGCCCTAGCTTCAGAGGCCCGCCGGTTCAACAGCCGGGCCAGAGGTGCTGACCGCAACCTGTTCTATACCGACGGACTGGAGCTGAAATTAGACGCCACTGACGATATCGCCGCCTTCGACTTGGAGTTGCTGGGCATCGGCGCGGACCAGGTCAGACTGCTGCTGAATGCACGCAACTGGCAGATGCAGACCCGACGGACGGCCAACGGCGTACGCTTAGTAGTCTTCTCACCCACAGGCGAGAGTCTGCAGGCAGGCACAGCCATCCGGCTATTGCGTTTTGGCGCCGAGGCCAGTCCAATAGCTGTACAGGCCAGCAGTCCTGATGCCAACGAACTGACGGCCGCCGTTTCGGGCAGTGCACCGACAGGCATTAATAAGGTCCGTACTGCCGAGCTGCAGGCTTCCGCCCGCGACGGTCGTATCAACCTTGTATCCTCTGCCCGCTGCGGCCGTACGCTCATCAGCCTCTACAACACGCAGGGTATCCTGCTCAGCCAGCATCAACTGACAGAGCTGCCAGCAGGACTGACCGTTATCGGCGAGGGTCTGCCCCAGACCGGCGGACTGGTCGTGATGACCGTCAGCAACGATGAGATAGGGACCAAGATCTATAAACTGCAAATTGCCAAGTAAGTATGAATACAACTCATTATATATATAGGAAGACAGCCGCGCTGCGGCTGATGGTCCTCCTGCTCTTCTTCATAGGGGGCAATGCCGCCGCGACAGCGCAGAACACGCTCCGCGTGGAAGACATCTCCACGGCGGCGGGCAAGGTGGCCAGCATCCCCATCTACTTAGACAACAGCCAAGAGGTGATGGGCCTGCAGTTCGACATCACACTACCCTACGCCAAGCCCAGCAGCAACCCCACGCTCGACCTGAACCGGTCGGAAGGGCATATCGTGGACTGGAAGAAGATCAACGACACGAAGTACACGGTCGTCATCATGTCGAACAAGAACGAGCCTATCAAAGGTAATGCCGGCATCCTGCTGCGCTTCCCGTCGCTGGTGCCCGAGACGGCCCAGATCGGCGATACGAAGCCTATCAAGCTCGAGAAGATCGTTGTGACCAATGCCACCGGCCATAACATTGCCGCCTCGGCAACGTCGGAGGCCACCTTCACTGTGGCTTACGTCGACACACCGGATCTCGTGCCCAGCGACATCCAGATCACCAACGAGGGAACGGCTCTCGACCCAGGTGGGAAGCTGAAGCTCAGGTTTAACGTAACCAATCAAGGCACCCGTGAGACCGGCGACGGATGGACGGAAAAGGTGTACCTCGAAGACGAGAACGGCACGAGGACATACGTAGGTTCGACGAAGTACAGCAGCACGCTTGACGTGAACATTCCCTTGGAAAGATCTTACGAACTGACCATCCCGCAGGCCATGAAGATTGAAGGCACGGTCAGCGCCGTCGTTGAGATTGTGGATCTGAAGAACACGGGCGAGCAGATTGTGGACCAGGGCAACAACACTGCCATCTCTACCAACACCAAGACACTCACCAAGCACCTCTTCTTGAGCGAGAGTATCATCCAGTTGGGCGAGGGCAAGTACAAGACCGTCACCCTGACGCGTTCCGGCGACTGCACGATAGCAGAGACCTTCACCCTGACCGAGCAGAACAATCTCGGCAGGAACGCGCTCACGATACCGCAGACCGTCACCATCAAGGCCAAACAGTCCGCAGCATCCTTCAGGGTGAAGGCCACTGACGATACGGAGGTCTATAAGGACTTAGATGCCCGTACTGGTCTGACCGCCTCGGGCAACGACTACACGGAGGCGACGATGATTGTCGATGTGATAGACAACGACAACTACTCGCTGCAACTCTCGCTCGACAAGGAGGAATATACCGAAGGCGAGGACGTGGTGATCACCGTCACCATCACCGAGGCCATCAACAGTGCCTTGAAGGTAACCATCAACAACACCGATGCCGCACATTTCTACCCCTACGTGCGCAGCATCACCATCCCTGCCGGAGAGACTTCGGCCTCAGCCACGACGAAGGTGGTAGTGGATGACAATCCGCAAGCCGACAAGGAGGTGACGTTCAAGGCATCGGCCACCGGCTACGACACACCGTCGCAGGTGGTCACCATCATTGACGACGACTGGCCAGATTTAACGATGACCCTCGCGCCCAACGTGGTGTCTGAGGATGACGGCTACAGCGCAAGTACGGCCATCATCACCCGTGAAGGGAAAACGTCGGAGAACCTGATTCTCTACATGACGTCGTCGAACAGCGAAGTCTACTTCGACTCGCAGAAGAACATCATCCCAGCAGGCGAGAAGAGCATCAGCATTCCCGTCAGCGTGAAAGATAACGGCATGATGGACGGTGAGCGCACCCACACAATCACGGCTACAGGCGTGGATGCCTACACCGGCAAGACCACCGGCAGCAAGGCCCGCTGCTCGGCACAGCTCACCATTACCGACAACGATGCGACGGCCATCCTGAAACTGCAGTCGAGCGTCGCCACCCTTAATGAGGGAGGCAGCTGGACTACAGTCACCGTCAGTCGGAACTCGACAGATGGCGACCAAGTAGTCAACCTGTCGTGCGAGGATACGCAGGTGGTGCTGGAATCTCAGACCGTCACCATCCCGAACGGCAGCAAGAGCGCCAAATTCAAGGTCAAAGCCAAGGCAAACACTATCAACAATGATGACCACTATGTCAACGTGATGGCCTCAGCAACGAACTATCAGAGTGCGTCGTTCGTGTTCCTGATCAGCGACAAGACCTGGCCCGACGCCATTGCAGCCATGCCGGAATTGATGACCAACGCGCCAAATTATATCTACTACACGTCACAGAAGGTGAACGGCTCCATCAATATCACCAATCAGGGAGCAGGCCCACTGCCCGCCGGTGCGGAAATTGAACTTTTCCTCTCTGACGACAGGGATCTCAATATCAATTCCTATTATGCAGAATCGAACATGGACCGCGTGACCACACTGACCACGCCACAGGCCATTGGGGCAGGCGAGACTCTGAACGTGCCCTTTGAGATCAACATGCCGGACAGCCATGTGGGGGTGTACTACCTCTTTGGCTGGGTGAACAGGAGGAACAAGGTAGATGAGAGCAATGTCAAGAACGGCTACTCGAAGACCAGATGGCTTGAAATCAGGTCGCCGTTCACCTACCAGTCGCTGACCACTGACAAGCTGAGCTATACGCCCGGCGAGACGATGACCATCAGCGGTCAGATGAACAACAGCGAGAGCGGTCTCCCGATGGAAGGTGGCCAAGTGGAGGTCATCATCGTAGGTGCCAACAATGTGCTCAGGGAGAAACTGAACCTGACGCTCGATGCCCAAGGACGATTCTCGACCACCTATGAGGTGAAGAGCTACTTTGCCGGCAGATACGGCATAGGCGTGCGCTGTAAGGGAGTGTCTACCATTGAGACGCAGCACCATATCAGCGTCACTGCACTGAAGGTGGTGGGCAGCTATGAGAAACTCACCTTCACGGAAGGCGTGACAACCGAAGGCGAGATGCAGGTGACCAATCTGTCGGGTTCGGAGAATCTGACCAACGTGACCTTCAGTTTTGAGGAGATGCCGGAGGACTGGACCATCAGTATTGCCACCATCCCCACCCTGTTACCTGGGGCCACCGGCAGCGTTCATTACAGTGTGAAGCCCTCGTCAGCCACCATCGGCAACATGTATAAGCGCATCAAGGTCTATGCCCGGGCAACAGACGCTCAGGGGAACCATGCCGAGGCCTATAAGACCGTAGACTATTACAGCAAGGCGGCGACCTGCAAACTAGCAACCAGTGACGACAAGGGCATCAAGACCACGCTCTCGAAGATCTCGCAGCGCACGTGGACGCTGACCATCGAGAACACGGGTATCAACGAGACGGGAACGATTTCCGTGGAGTGTCCGACAGACCAGCCCTGGCTGACGGCTGCCACCAGTGCCTTGCCGTCGATAGCCGCAGGCGGACAGACAGAACTGACGCTGAACCTCATTGGCAACGAATCGATGCTGGTTGACGGCACCTATAAGTCATACGTGAAACTGAAGCCGAAGAACGGCTCGTCCCATTTGGTGAACGTGGCGGCAACGCTGGTAAGTACGGATAAAGGAACCCTGACGGTCGACGTAGTCGACGCCTTTACCTTGGCCGACGAAACGACCGATGGTCCCCATGTCAGCGGGGCCACCGTCAAGCTGACCAACGTGTTCACCGATGAAGTTGCAGCCAGTGGCACCACTGATGCCAACGGCCTTTTCACTGTAGAGAATCTGAAGGAAGGCACCTATAGGGTCTATGTGACTGCTGACAGTCATTACTACACAGAAAAGACCGTCACGGTATATGCAGAAGAACAGAACGACGTGCAGGTGTTCCTGCCGTACAGGTCGGTGAAGGTGACCTACACCGTCGAAGAGACAACCGTGGTCGATGAGTACCGTACGGTCATCACGATGGATGTGGTGCCCAGTGTGCCGACGGCCGTGCTGACACCGACGCTGCCGAACAGCTGGGGCTGCGGACTGCAGACCTATAGCATACGCCTGACCAACATGGGCAGGATGACAGCCTACAACCCCTATCTGGAGTTCCCGAACATCGACGGCTGCACGTTTACCGTAAAGTCTGACTACCCGCAGGAAATCTATCCGGGCGACAGCTACGACGTGGCGGTAGAGTTCAACGGGCCGGAGGAACAGGGCAGAAGCTGCATCGGCTCCATCGTGATGCACTATGGCTACAAGCTGCGCGGTGAGATGTACTACAGCAAGGAAAGCTATGCAGCACATGTGGGCTGTAAGAAAAAACCCGTTGTCTTACCGGGCGGTGCCTTGGGCACAGGACCTAATGTCAACTATGGCGGCGGTATCGTCGTGCTGCCTGATATCCCATACATATCAACTCATCACGAAAGCGTTGGCTATACGGAAGCACCCATCATCGATTATAACGGTCCCACTGGTCCCGTAGGTCAGAATCATTACGCATCACTTATGTTTGAACAGACGTTCTTCTTAGAGCGTCAGGCCTTTGAGGGACACCTGAAGGTGGAGAACCTGCAGATGGACGGCATCAGCCGCATCACACTGCTGCCCACAGTGAAAAGAGCCGATGACGAGTCTGACGCCACCGACCTGTTCGCCGTTTCGTTCGAGGGGCAAGGCAGCTGGGCTTATACTGACAACTGGACACTGGCTTCAAGCGGCGTCGGTGAGGCAAAAGTGCTCTATGTCCCGTCGAAGGAAACGGCTCCGACAGAGAAGACTGACTATCTCTTTGGCGGCACGCTGACCTATTTCGACGAAGGGACAGGACATACGGTTGTCGTAGAGCTGATGGAAACCAAGCTGACGGTGAACCCATCGCCCGACCTACACCTCACTTACTTCATCCAGCGGGACTTCATCAGTGACGACCCACGGACGGACGAGGTGGAGCCGTGGGAGCCTGCTGAGTTCGCTCTGCTCATCCAGAACAAGGGTGCCGGCGATGCCCTCGACCTGAAGATCGATACGACAAATCCCGTGATTGTAGACAATCTGGACGGCAAGCCCATAGCATTCACCAAACTATATTGCACGGTGGATGGCACTGAGAAGAACTACAATTTCAACCACCTCGAGTTAGACCAGATACCAGCCGGTAAAAACATCATGGCTCGCTGGTGGTTCTTCAGCAGCCAGTCGGCGCATGTCACCAGTTATGACGTGAAGATGACGAAGCACAGCAACTATGGTGTGGAGTTCGACTTGATTACCCTCGACGGCGTACGGGAGTTGACGCGGACTGTCTACGGCACATTGTTCAGGCCAAACGCACAGTCCAGGGCACTTTCACAGAGTCCGGATACCAAAGCGAACATCTACCTGCTGAACATGCTGCCGGACAATGACAACATGCCCGATCACGTGGAAGACCAGAACGGTGAAATCACAGACGACCTGGAGATTGTCAGCGGGAATATCGCCGTCAAGGAGTCTGGGACCAACCAGTACAGGCTGACGGTGAATGCCTCACGCGAAGGCTGGGTCTATGGTCAGATTCAAGATCCGACCAACTTCACGAAGACGCTGGTAAGAGTTGTCCGCAACAGCGACAATGAAGATGTGACAAGCAACTTCTGGCAGACTAACCGTACCATCACCCAGAATAACTCGACGCTTCAAGCCTACCGCCTGCACATGGCAGATAATATCGGCACATCAGAAAGCTATACACTCTTCTTTGAGCCGAAGCCTGCCGAGGCACCTGTGGTGAAGAGCATCGTACTGTCACCGGACAATAACTCAGCGATGAAAGCTGTGGTGACATTCAAGAATCCCATCGACGCCAATACGTTCGACGCGGACGACGTGATCGTCATTGCCGGTCCCGACAACACACAGTACAATGTCACGATCACGCCTGTGGGTACCGATGCCACGACCTTCACCGTGGACTGGAGCAGCAATGAGCTGATAGAGGGTTATACCTCATTGACCGTTTACACCTCTGGCATCGCCAACACCGAAGGCACTTACGGCACCCAGAACAAGAGCAAGGAGTGGATGGCCAATGGTTCTATAGGAGACGTCGATCATGACGGCTCTGTGACAATGGCTGATGTAATAAAGATACTCAGCTATATCCTGGGCGAGAATCCTAAAGATTTCGATAAGACTGTCGCAGACCTGAACAATGACAATGTCGTGACTATAACGGATGCCTTGATATTGATTGACACCTACGGTCTGATACCATAGCAGGCCTGAGGAATAGCCTTTTTGGTTCTTCGTATAAAAAATCCCCGAATTCTTTGGCAGTTCGGGGATTTTTCGTAACTTTGTACCCAAATAAAAAAACAAGAATATAATCAATAATAAAAAGTATATGAAAAAGTTTGTTCTTTCTTTGTTTGTTGCCATGATGGCAACGGTAGCCGTTAAGGCTCAACAGATCGCAGTTGTGTCCTCTGAAGGTACAAGTATCTATCGTTCATTGGCAGCAGCAATAGCAGCTGCTACGAACAATAGTGTTATCTATTTGCCAGGTGGTGGATTCCCTCTTTCTGATGAGGTAAAAATCACGAATAAGAAGCTGACCATCATCGGAATCGGGCACAAAATACAGGGTGAGAATGCCGACGGGTATACCACCATTACCGGTAACCTGCAGTTTGACGAGGGCAGCGACGGGAGTGCAGTGTATGGTTGCTATATCACAGGCAATGTTATCATTGGCACCGGCACGGCTGTCGTGAACGACGTCACCGTGAGATATTGCAATGCCAATTGCGTAGACGTCATGAATGCCAATTGCTTAGAGACCGTAGTCAATCAATGCTATTTACGCGGTCTTTCTGAGTTTCATGGAGCTAACGGACATTTTACGCATAATATTGCCAAATCAATTTATAACATTGACAACGGTTTTGTTGAGTACAATATATTTACTTCTGGTGATTATGTATTTGGTTATGGAGATACCAAATCAGAAAGTACTTCCATCACGGGTAATGTTTTTACTGGCTCATGTGGCATAAATACAAAAGACTGTCTTACATCTAATAATATGTGCATGAGTACTTATACATTTGGTGATGATCCTATAAAATTAGGGTCAGGAATTGGCGCTAATCAGATATTTGAGGATCCTAAAGGTGTTACCCCTTTCTCGAATTACCACTTCAAAGAAGAATTCAGGGAATACGAAGGCCTATGCGGCATCTATGTGGGCAATGGTTTCGACACTGACCAGCTTCCCCCCGTCCCCTATATCGTAGCCAAGCGCATCCCTGAGCAGACCGATGCCGATGGCAAGTTGAACATCAAGGTCAGAGTGAGAGCAGGTAACTAATCTGATATAATAAGGTGCGTATGAAACGACTATGGTTTATCGCCATAAGCCTGATGGTGGTCGTGCAGTCATGGGCCGGACCTGTGACTGAGGACGAGGCGCGCCAGAAGGCAAGCAAGTTCCTGAAAGGGCGTATGACAGCCCGTGCCAGAGGCAGTGCGCCCGCAGCCAAAGACCTTAAGATGATGGAAGCGGGGCCTGAAGACACCTACTATATTTTTAATGTAGGTAACAATGAGGGTTTTGTAGTGGTCAGCGGCGACGATGCCGCTAAGGATATATTAGGCTATGGCGACATGGGCAGTCTGGATCCCGACTCCATACCCTGTAACATGCGGATGCTCTTCAATAATTATACTGCACAGATCAGAGACCTCCGGGAGAAAGGCATTACCCGTGAAGATCTCGTGCGCAGCCGCACAAGGTCTGTTGATTATGGCTATCCTGAGTCATTCAGGATTGATAAAAGCATGCGTTCAAAGTATCATCAGGAAGAACCATACTTTAACCAGTGCCCTAAGTACGATGGCGAAAATCACTGTGTGACTGGATGTGTAGCAACGGCGATGGCGGGATTAATGTATGCTCACCAATGGCCATTAAGGACAACAACTGAAATACCTGCTTACGACACAGAATCAGGTTTACATGTTCCTGCTATTCCTGCCAGTACGATAGACTGGTCACTCATAGATTATGAATATACCTATAAGCAAGTAGGAGACAAGAAGATTCCCAATTTTAAGCCCGAAAGAGGTGAGGAAATTGCGAAGCTGATGAGTATGGCTGGAACATCAGTGGTAATGGAGTATTTTGAAAAAAAAGAAAACAGTTCTGGAGCTATGGTTGGCTCTGTATATCATGCACTTCGGCAGTATTTTGGTTATGAATCCGAGTATGCAGAATCCAACAGCTATAACAGTCAAGAATGGATGAATAAAATTCGGACAGAATTGAAAGAACACGGGCCTGTATTGTATGGGGGTACATCTATGTATGACGGTACAAATGTGGATAGCGAAAATCATGCGTTCTTACTTGAGGGTTATGATGAAAACGGACTTTTCCATATTAACTTCGGATGGCGTGATCAATATGAAAAGACATTCAGTTTGACTGCTATTGAAGACCCTTTCATTTTTATATATAATCAGGATGCAATCTTTAATGTTAGGCCAATTAACTATGTACCTCAGTCTGCAACACCTCATTTGTGGACACATGATATTCATTCAAATGATTTTGGCGTTTATCAGCGTTCAGCGGAATCCGGGGATTTTGATAACATGGTTTTGTATATATCATGTTTCAATTTAATGCTTAAAAGTTCTATTAAGTATGATGCGGCTTATAAATTTGTAAATACAAAAGATAAGTCTGCTTCTATTGCCGTGTTGCCAACATTCACTGATTTTAGATTATATTCACAAGATGTGGGAGTAACTAATGAAGAAGATATTTTTTCTTGGGGGAAAGACCAGCCTGATGGGAAATATAAAGTGAACATTGTCAGCAGGGAATCAGGAAGCACGAATTGGATTGATAACGGTAATTCAGACCGTGCCTATATAGAAGCCTGGGTATGCGGTGACTGGCTGACATTCAAGAGTTCAGGTGTAACCAATTTTATTGTGACCAGTTTCAATCAAAAAGGAACTGACGTTCTCAGGGTTGGTCAGGAATTTGAATTTGAGCTTGGTTTGATAAGTTTCCTTGGAACTTCCAATCCATATAAAGGAGCTATTTTGGTGGATTGTGTCTGGAAAGACAATAGTGGTGTTGAACAACATAAAGTCGTAGACATCAACAGATTGATGTTCACTGGAAATGAGACGAGGCCATATTCGTTTTCCTTTGTTCCATTTGTTTCCGGTGAACAAGAGCTGCGCATCTTGAACAACCGGTGGGAGGTGGTCAGGACAATGACTATTAACGTCATTAGCGCCAACGGCTCTTCAAACCAACTGGAAATCACCAACTTAAACATAGACAATGGCAATTTGGAGTCTTCGACTATAGATGGAACCTCTATCAGTGGCTTCATCACTATCAGGAATAACGAAGACTATTCCAACAATACTGGGGCAATCGTAAGGTTGGAAGACACAGATGCGCAATTCGAAAGGTCCAAGTCTATTAATTTTAGCCTGTCCCCGAATGGAACAGCCACTTGTAATTTCTGTTTCACTAATTTGATAGAAGGTCATCACTACGTGATATGCGTCATCAATTCAACTGGTGGAGAAATCTACCGTTCAAAAAAGATGCTATGCACCAATGATGATACTGGTGAAACGATTCCTGGCAACGAGAATTTGACCAGTTATGAATACTGGTTCGATGATGACTTTGCTGGTCGGAAAACAATCAATCTGAACAGCAGTTCGGAAGCAATTAAGACCAGTATCGAGACGGATCATTTGGAAGACGGTGTGCATCGCCTTCACTTCCGTCTGTTCCAGAGTGGTCTGGAATATCCCTATTCCTCCATTACCAGCTCAACATTCCTGAAACTATCGAAGGAGAAGGAGCAGATTCTGGAATACTGGGTAGATGACGACTATGAGCATCGGTCTAACGTCCCCGTTGAAATGACAGAGGAAGAGCAACTGCTGACACTTGACTTGTCACAAGCCTCCATCGGCAATCACCAATTGAATATGCAGTTATCCTTGCCTGGTGGCGTGAAGAGTCATGTCTACACCCAGGGCGTGATGAAATTAGCTTCTGGCGTGGCCGATGAGCTGGAATACTGGTTCGACAATGACATCCAGCACAGCCAGCGACTGAAGGGCAGATACTCTTCTTCGGACAAAGTCTACATCTATAATACGGACATAGACTTGAGCAGCCTGTCACAGGGATTCCATCTTCTGAATATGAGGGCTGTAAGCAACAATGGCGTGACCAAAGGCTCTGTATTAAGCTGTCATGTGCTGAAACTGCCCACAGGAAATGCCACGAAGCTGGAGTACTGGTTTGACGAAGATCGGAAGAATCACGGTTTCCTGACAGGAAAACTCTCCGGAAATGATATTGTCTTTAACGAGAACGTGAACATTAATGGTTTGGAGTCCGGGCACCACCGCCTGTATTACCGGTCTATCAGCGAGAACGGTCAGAAAAGCGGCGCCATCTCGATGACACCCGTCCTCATCAAGTCGGCTTATGCTCATCTTGACTCCGACAACAACAAGGTGGTCAAATACAGCATAGAGATCGACGATGAGGAGCAAGCCTACTTAGACGTCTTGTCACCCCAGGAGGAAGTTGTGATTCCCTATACGGTTGATGCCCGGAATCTGTCTGAGGGCAGCCATACGCTGAAAGCCCGGTTCTGGAACACTGCCAATGCCGGAGTCACAGTGGAACAGGCATTCACGGTCGTCGGGCAGGAGACACCCGAACTGACCCTAACTGCCGAGGAGAGCAACGGGCTAGTGAACCTGGCGTTTGCTGCTGTTCCCAACGATCTGCGCTACCGTATCATCCGTACCGATGCCAACGGCGCCAAGGCGAAAGTCGACAGCAAGGAGGGTACGAGCTATCCCGGTACCATCTCGTTCACCGACAACCCCGCCGCAGGCTCCTATACATATTATGCGGAGACTGTGTACACCGACTTCAGCGGTAACCGGCATACGCTGCAGTCCAATGAAATATCGGTGACCGTGACAGCGCCGCAGACCGAGGTTGAAGCTGAACAATTCGGCTATATCATCGGCCACATCGTCTGCGACAAGAATACACCGACATACGGCGTGAAGGTCAGATTCTCCGACGGCAAGATGGCACCGGGTACCTATTTCATGCGGAATAGGATTCCCGTTGGTGAAGAACTGACTCTGACCGTGGAGGGAGACGACACCCATGAGTATGAAGAGGTAACCGTCGTCGTTGAGGAAGGCGAGAACTTCGTGACCATCCGTGGCAGGCTGCGTGAGGAATACCAGCCCAACAATCTGGCTTACGACCTAGCCATCTGCTCGGCAATAGAAGTGACTTTTGAGAACGGGCAGCATCATGCCAAGTTCTGCGTCACAAATCTCTCGACAGCCAACAAGTGGAAAGGACGCCTGCAAATCGATGCCGTGAAAACAGACCTAACCACTATTCAGGCTCTGTTGGGCAACAAACCCACATATCACCGTTCGTCCGACAAGATAGAAATCAAGGCCAACGAGACCAAGGAACTGGATGTCGTCCTGAGAGACATGGATCTTGACGATGAGACCAATTTCGATCTGTTTATCTGGTCTGAAGGATCATGGCAACGGAGTGGAATGGAAGACGAAACAAAGGAAAAGAGCCTCGCCTTCTTCCAGACTCCAGGCCTCTCAGAATTCCCGATATCCGTGACTTTCCCCGAGTCGCTCATTCAGCACGACTGGAACAAGGAGGCCCAGGAAGTTTATGCTTATCTGATGCTGGGTCTGAACAGCATGACGCCGGGCATGGAAGGCAAGGTGGGTAATCTGGAACCCTTCCAGAAAGAGGTCATTTCTGTGACCGGTGCGAAGAATGCATTCAGCACGCTGATTGACTGGTTAGGCGGCAAGACGGCCTTGGAGGCCATCAACGAACCAAACCTGTTTAACATCAGCTCTGCAGTGAAGGGTGCCTACGACAAGGTCATGAGCAACGTCCGTCCGCCGCTCGTTCAGAAATACCTGAAGAGTTTGGTGAAGAAAGTTTCCAGTGAGGCCACTGCCAATGCGATGATCAACAGCACGACACTGGCCGAACTCTCCAGTCTGACAACAGCCGTGACCAGCAAGGACAGGTTCGACCAGAGCATGGCCTGTGCGAGCATGCTCTACCGCCTGGCTGCCGACAACACGGTTCCCATAGCGAGCATGATATATACTTATACGGTGGCTGGAAGGACACTGATCAATGCGGCCAAAGAACTGCATAAGGCCCTTCACGACCAGCAGTTAGCAGACCGATTGGTCAAGAACAAGCGTCGGAGCCAGCCGAAAGAGATAACCAACAATGGCGTTAGATATACCAGTTATAATACGACATGCGACTTCAAACTGAAAGTAAAGACGGATGGTATCTTTGGGGGAGTCATTAATTTCAAGGACATCAAGAAGAAGATTGGCAAAGGCAGCTTTAGCGATCCGATTAAGGAGATTTACATAGGTGCTTCGAATACGTCAAAGGTCCAAAGATACCTGTTCGACCGCGAATACCTCGACGACGGTATTATGCTGCGGCTGAGGGAAGGCAGCAGTTCCGACATCACCGATGGCGTGAAGGGCGTGATCAACGGCGGAGGCGACAACTACCTGACAAGGTTCTTCATGGAGATCCATTGGAGTAACGGCAGGATTACCTATATCCCTCTGAACGAATTGGGTGACGGCGTGGAAGCCAAGCTTGGTGGTCATACCTCCGCTGAAGATGGCGACAATGACTTAACCCCCTCTCTATATACTGTCACCTTGACCACCACGAAAGGCGAGGACAGCATGGCTGATGAACTTTACTTAGGAGATAATGAGGAAAGAGAATGAGAAAGATAGTCAGTATAGCAATAATCATGGTAGTGGCACTTGCGGCTCGGGCCCAGAAAGTGACATTCTACTCAGAGGTGTTTGAAGCAGGCGTGCGCAGCCACATCGGTATCGGTGCTTCGGAAGACGTGCTCCAGACACAGATGGACACGATCACCGTACTTGACCTCTCGGGACTGGCCATCACGGATATCCGTGATGCCGTCTACCTCACCGCCATCACAAATCTCGACCTGAGCTACAACAAGATCCGGGATGTATCTCCTCTGTTGCCGTTGGCAACGCTGCGCACACTCGACCTGAGCAACAATCTGCTGGAGAGCATCAATATCCTGGCATTCATTCAGGCCGAAGAAATGGAAGTGGATGTCGCCAACAATTATATCGGTGACTTCTCCTACTTCTATTCGCCCAACCTATGCAGCTTTACCTTCTGGGGTATGAGCATGCAGTTAGAGAAAGACGCGCCTTACTTCGACGTCAACCATTTCTATGCGGATGTCAATGAGGAAGACAGGTGTATGGTTTCCTATCAAGGCTCAACCAATATGACGGCCACTGTGTATCTGAGCTGCGGGAATTCGCAGACCCTAGTACAGTTTGACGGCGAAACCCATCTGGTGGAAGTTCCGGGAAATCCGGCAGCAGGGACAGAAGTGATCCTCACCGGCGGAGAGATGAGCGTGAAGACATACGTGGTGCCGACGGCCAGTTTTGCGGCGGGTGCCAGCAAGACCATCACGATGGATCCTCATTTGCCAAAAGACTATACGCTGGCCTCTGCCTACGCTTCGAAAGGCGCCGTTGAGATTGTCAGCAACACATTGAGGTATACGGCACCCGAAACGGCAGAGCCTGATGTCATCCATTTCAGCTACTATCAGGGGGCGACCCTCAAAGGACTCTCCCGGTATTATCTGAACAGAGGCAACACGTTAGGCGACGTGAACGGTGACGGAAATATCGACATGGCTGATGTATTATCCATTCTCAGCTATCTTTTGGGCGAGGTTCTAGGGGACTTCGGTGCCGCCGCAGCCGACATGAACGGCGACAGTATTGTGACCGTAACGGATGCCTTATTGTTATTGGATTTGATTAAGTAACAATTTATAAAATAAGTAACTATGAGAAAAAGTATTTTATCAGTTCTTACATGTTGCCTGGCCTTTGCGGCAGTTCCGGCTTTCGCAGACCTGGCACCCACAGTTATGCTGCGTCATAACAACCAATCAACGATGTTTAATTACTATCAAGTACAGGATGCCGTAAATGCTGCCACAGAGGGCGACACCATCTACCTGTCAGAAGGCACTTTCCAGCCCTTCAACATCGACAAGCGCATCATGGTGCGCGGTGCGGGGCCTGGCTCGATCATTGAAGGCTCGTGCGAGATCGACATCAGTGGGGCAGAGAAATTATCAATGCCTGTACTGGATGCGATGACTTTCTCAGGAGACATCACTGTCACACAAGCACCCCGGCAGCTGACCTTCAGGAAATGCAAGATCGCGAATCTGATCTTCAGCGACAGCGAGTTCCACGATGTGAAGATAAACCAATGCTGGATTACCAACCGTCTTAACCTGCCAAGCAACGTAAAGGAGTTTAATGCAGACAACTCCAAAATACGAGTACTGTACCCTCATAACTATGAGAACGGGCAGGTGTATTTCAGGCATTGTAATATTGTGGAGATTTGTGCCCCAATTACAGGAGCCCGTTTTATTAGTTGCAGAATCCAATGTTGTACAAGTCTTTCAAATCAAGTGTATAATGCAAATTTAATCGCATGTTGGTTATATAGTTGCACTTGCTATTGGGGTAGTCCCACCAAGAGTCAAACAACAGGATCTTCTTCATACAGTATTATCTCTGGAGATGACCAAACACAAAGAATTAATTGTATTAGTTGGAGTTCCTCTTCTGCAGGTACAGGTATGGAATACAAAAACACCAGTCATATCAGTGCTGATGATGGATATCTTGTCGGCGCCTATGGTGGCACGGATCCCTTCACCCAATACCCAGATGTGCCTGGCGTGACGCAGCATCAGATTACTATCGATGCCGCCACAAAGACAATGACCGTCAAACTGACCGTTGACAAACTGAATAAACAGGAATAAGCCTATGAAACGTAATCTGTTCTTGCTCCTCGCCCTCGTCGCGATGGTGCAGACCAGCAGGGCGCAGGGCTACTATTACGACACGTGGTTCGACAATAACCTCAGTACACTCCGGCACGGTTATTTCACACCGGGTGAAAACGAAATAACACTCGACTTGTCGGCCGTTCCGAATGCGGGCCTCCATTTTCTGAACATCATCCCCTATTATGAATGGGGCGAGATGGGCCAGTGGCAGTGCTTCGCCTTCATGATGCCCGAAGGCTGGCCGAACACCACTGATGCCAAGTGGATGGAGTACTGGGTGACGGGCTACGACAGCGAGCCGAAGCGACTGGACTATACGGGTACGGAAGTGCCGCTGATGATAGATGTCAGCGGGATGAGTGACGGCATTCATATCCTGAATTTCCGTACATTCAACGAGGTAGGTGAGGCAGGCCCTTGGAAACAGCTGGCTTTCAATGTCGGAGCCGAGAACCCAGATGCTGGCATGCCGCAGAACTACGAGTTCTATTATGATGCCTGGTTCGACAACAACCCCAACACGATGACGCACGGCAAGATTACACCGGGCGAGAACGTGTTGGAACTGGATCTGTCGGCCGTTCCGTATGCGGGCCTCCACTTCCTGAACATCATCCCCAACAACGAATGGGGCGAGAGAGGCCAGTGGCGGTGTATCCCCTTCCTGATGCCCGAAGCGTGGCCCAACACCAGCAATGCCAAATGGATGGAGTATTGGGTGACAGGCTACGACAGTAAGCCGAAGCGTTTGGAATATACAGGTACGCAGGTGCCGCTGAATATAGACATCAGTATGATGAGCTACGGTCTCCACTTCCTGAACTTCCGCACCTTCAACGAGGTTGGCGAGCCAGGCCCCTGGAAAGTGATAGCCTTCTATATCAGTAACGGCGCCTTCGACCGTGAGCCGATGAAATACCAGTACTGGATAGATAAAGATGAACCTCAGAACGGCTCTGACTATACTCCGGGCGAAATCGTCCTGACATTCAGCACCGAAAACCTTCAGTTAGGCAAGCATACATTCAATTACCGCGTCTGTTACTCAGATGACCCGGATGCTGCCGATGCCCAGTTTGGCGAGACAGTCTCTGTGCCGTTTGAGATAACAGTCCTACTTGGCGATGTGAACAGTGATGGTCGTGTAACCAAGACGGATGGGGTGATGATCATCGGCCACGTCCTTGGCGATCCTCCGGTTCAGTTTGATGCCACTGCCGCCGATGTGAACAAAGACAAGAAAATAACTATCACAGACGCCGTACAGGTGATGGAAATGATTTCAAAGTGACAGACATTCGTAATCAATACATAGACAGGCTGCGCCAAACAATTGAGACGCAGACAGGAAGGAAGATGCGGACTCCCAAGGACTTCGACTATTTGTCGGAGCAGATCTTTGAGAAAGTGCATCAGACCGTCAGCCCGACCACACTGAAAAGGCTGTGGGGTTATCTCTCTGAGGCGGCTGCTCCGAGGATCTCTACATTAAACATCTTGTCAGAGTTCGTAGGCTTTGACAATTGGGACTCCTTTTGCCAGAACGAATCAACAGAGGTGTCCGAGGGAAAAGGCGAAGATATTGACGAACAAGAGTCAGGTGGACAGATTCAAGAGTCCCACCGTCGGACAATGAAATGGATAGCAATGGCACTCATAGTTGTCATAGCTATCACTGCCTTTGCCTGGGCCAGTCTCCGCCAGACAACATCAGAACCGTCAGCCACGTACATCCTGAAACAAGGAGACCGTTTTCTTTCTTGTATGGACTATCTCAAGCTCTTTGGCATCAGTGATTCCGTCAAATATTGGGGACGCGTACTCCCCCACCACCCCAACATCGTTGTGTGGGGACCGGAATACCATCATCCACATTGGCATAACTATGGCAACAAGGACAGCATGATGCCCACCATCACCGAACATTGGGAGCCTGCAGAAGCAGACAGTCTGCTGGTGGCAATGAGGAATCGTGACAAGTACGACCACGAGCGGAGGTTGAACGAGGTGCGCATCACTTTTATGAAGAATCTCGTCGATACAGGTTATGTGTTCGTCGGCGTTTACCGCCTCTCCTTCCAGCAGTCAGACACCATCCAATGCGTCTGGGAGCGCGTCGCCGAGGAGTGTGATCTCAACAATCTGGACTATCTGGAAGAGCTCCGCAACTAAGGAAAGCATCCAAATGGACCAAATGGACTAACAAAAGGGCTAAGTGGACTTAGCCCTTTATTATTAATAATGTGTATCTTTGCAAACAGAAAACAATTAAATAATACGATATGATGAAGAAAGTGTTTACAATGGTGCTGGCTATGGTATTTCCTGTAGCAGCGTGGAGTGCTGACTTTGACACATTTCAGGCAAAAACTGAAGAAGGCGTTTTAATGACGTTCAGAGTAATTAGTGAAGCAAAAAAAACATGCCAAGTTGGTCAAGACAATGTGTTTTATAGTTCTGTCAATATCAACACATCAGGAACAATAACAATACCTTCAAGTGTTAATGGCTATACCGTCACAACGATAGGCGGATATTCGTTTTCCAAATGTAACAAGATTACCTCCATCATAATTCCTAATACAGTAGAAAATATTAGCATTGATGCTTTCGCTGGAGAAAGTTTTAACGCTGAAAACTTGACAAGCTTAAATTCGATTAACATTCCGTCAAGTGTAAAGTATATCGGATCTTATGCATTTCGAAATACGTGTATAACTTCTATTACCATCCCAAGTAGTGTTACCCATATTGACAATTCAGCATTTGATTCCTGTAATAAACTGACGAGCATTAGCGTTGATGCCAACAATACAAAATATGACTCACGCAACAACTGTAACGCTATTATAGAGACTGCTACCAACAAACTGATTGCTGGAATATCTACCACGATCGTACCAACTGATGTAGAAAGTATCGATGACCGTGCCTTTTTTGGAATCACAGGAATAACAGAGGTATCATTATCTGCTTCAGTAAAATCAATTGGTGAATATGCTTTTTACAAATGCACCAATCTTAAAAATGTAACTATTGCTGGTCACATTACGACTATCGGTGAAAATGCATTTGAAGATTGTAAATTGGAGAAGTTTTCCATAAACAGGTTTGTTCCTTTAAATATCAGCAATACCATTTTCGATAATATTCAAAATTATTGGTGTCCGATAAAAAAATGAGCTGAGCCGACAGAAAAGGGGACAAACCTTTCGGCAAGTCCCCAAAGATTTGTAATTTTGCGTTTGCTACAACAAAAAATTCAAATCTATGGGCAAAG
>JAEEGG010001476.1_pt1 | contig 63896 bp, 75 predicted proteins | sample 9134161 | NCBI WGS metagenome assembly JAEEGG01 (sample SAMN16246543, study PRJNA631951) | gut metagenome | biome: gut microbiome; feature: rumen; material: CR-attached | host: Bos | place: Iran: Karaj | collected 2018-10
GCCTATGACGAAGTTCATGCAGCATCCTTTGCCCTCACCGCTCATAATGCGGTTGGCAATGTAGCCGATGAAAATACCTGTGAGTATTGGCCAAGCGGTAAAATCTGCAATATGTTCTAACATAACGTTCTATTTAATTCTATTTTTTGTTATTCTATTTCCAACTTTGGTTTTACGGGATCTGTAAGCCGGATGATGTGGTCATACTCCACATTCGTCACGCCTTTCACGTTCTTGAAAAACTGCATGGTCTCTTCGAGAGTCTTATCTTTAGGTTTCTTAAGGGACATGCCGTTAATGATATTATAGTCGTAGATAACCTCGCATTTGTATTCTTCTATGGCTTTCTGTAACGGCTCTTTGCCAATCTCCATGTCGTACATTACAAGGAATACGTTGGGTGAATGCTCTGGTTCATACTTGTGTGATTCTATTGGCGCCGATACCTCAACAGCCTGTTTCGTCTTGCATGACGTCAGAGCGATGAGTGTTATTTGAGCCAATAGTATCAACGGAAGTCCATACTTAAACTTTTTGTGCATGGTTTTATGATGCCATGTTTTCATGCCAAGCCAGGCGCCGACGCTACCTCCGATAATGGCCAACAATAGCAACGTGGCCTCAGAAATGCGCCATTTGCTTTGCTTGGCCTTCCACTTGTCTATGCCATAGACCAGGAAGGTTACGACATTAATAACTATCAGATAGTACAACAGAACGTTTGTCATCACTGTTTTTCCTTTGTAAATGCGTAAACGCCCATTGTTGGCAGAATAACTAATAGCAGTAATGCAATCTCTACCAATACGTACGACCCGAAATAATCTACCAGTGTTTGGAATTTTATGATTCCATCAACCAGCAAGACTAAAAGGGCAAACCAGCAAAGAGAAAATATAGCAGAAAACTTGATTTTTCGTTTCTTCATTGTATTTCCTCCAATGCTCCTGTTTCTGAGTCAATGATAAAACCACGAACCATTATGTCCTTCGGTACAAGCGGATGAGTTTTGATGGTCTCAACGGTCTTACGAACAGAGGTAGGTGTGTCTTTAAAACCTTCCAACCACTGATTGAGGTCTATCCCACACTTACGGATGGTGTCGAGCGTTTCATCTGTCACGCCACGGGCAATCATCTCGTGGTGGAAGTGGTCATAGCTCATGTGGCAGGCTCCGCAATGCGAGTGGGCCACCACCATGATCTCCTGCACACCAAGCTCATATATGGCGACAATCAAACTACGCATGGCTGAGTCGAAAGCAGAGATAACCAGGCCACCTGCATTCTTGATAATCTTCGCATCACCGTTCTTCAGACCGAGGGCCGCAGGGAGCAATTCTGTCAGTCGGGTATCCATACATGACAGTACCGCCAGCTTCTTGTCTGGGTACTTGTCAGTCAAATACTTCTCGTAGCCCTTCTGAGCCACAAATGTCTTGTTGAATTCAATAATCTGGTCAATCATAATCACAAAACATATTAAAAGCTACGGCAAAGATAGTAATTTTCAGGATTTAATTCGTATTTTTGCCCTCACAATTAGGATAGTTTATGAAGAAAAGTACTATTATCTCAGCATTTACAGCCATTTTGCTGATGGCAGTGACTCCTGCATTTGCACAGGAAGAGCATGGGTTCAAGAAATTCAACGTGAGGGAGGACTTCACGGAGAACGGTTTCCAATGGTTCCACGACGCTGAACTACTTGCAGCTGGTGATAAAGAGAAAAGCAATGCCATGACCATCGGGTGGGGTGGCATCGGTACACTCTGGGGGCGTACTGTCCTAACTGTCTATGTAGCCGAGAAACGCTACACTAAGGAGTTTATGGACAAGGCTGAATACTTTACCGTGATGGCCTTCGATGTAGAGCAGAGTAAGGTGCTGAACTACATGGGTTCTAAGAGTGGCCGCGACGGTGACAAGGCTCAGGCTCTTGGGCTTCATACGGCCTATACTGCCAACGGAACGCCTTACTATACTGAGGCTGCAATGGTGATAGAGTGCAAAATCATGTATGCCTCCCCCTTTGACCCTCAGTATTTCAAGAGTGATGTGCCCAAGAAGATGTATGCAAACTTTCCTGCAGGCATCCACTCTATGTATATCGGTGAAGTTGTAAATGCTTGGAAGAAATGATTAAGAACTACAAAGTTGTTACTCTCTGTGGTAGCACCCGTTTCAAGGAGCAATACATGGAAGTCCAGAAACTGTTGACGCTGAAGGGGTGTATTGTCATTAGTGTAGGTCTGTTTGGACATTCTGGCGATGAAGAGGTGTGGAAACCAGGAACAAAGGAAATGCTTGATGACATGCATCTACGCAAAATCGACATGGCAGACGAAATCTTTGTCATCAATGTAGGTGGATATATTGGCGAGAGTACCAAAAGAGAAATTGCCTACGCTGAAGAAAAAGGCAAGAAAGTGAATTATCTCGAACCTGTCAATCCATAAACAAAGCGAGAAACCTCATTTCTGAGATTTCTCGCAAGTCCTCTTTCGAGGCATATAGAGAATTTCCGGAAATTATCTGCGTCCGCTGAAGTGACCACCGTTTCCGCGACTGGTGTTCATTGCCATGTGACGCTCTGAACCACGACGGTCGTTATGTGCCATATCGTGCTTTCCGTTGTGCGGAGCCGGTGCTGGTGCCTTGTGATGCACGGCTGGTGCAGGATGATGCACAGCAGGCTTTGGCATGTGACGGTCAGCGTAGAAGCGATCGTGCTTGTGGTTGTTGCCGCCCCTGTAGGTAACGAATACCTTCGGGTGTGCGTTGTAGAAATGACCTCTGTTATAGTGAGAGTACACAGCGAATGTCCAGCTTCCTGACTTCCAAGCTACAGGACGATAGAAGTGAGCCAGGCTCATATACTTATCGAACTGCCATCTGTTAAGCACGAAGCGGAGGTCAGCGTTGCGGCGATCCCACCAGATACCGAAGACATCACCGTGTCCGTTCAGGCTCATCAAGTAATCGAGATTGATCTCGTAGACAGCCTCATACTGTGCGGCAGTGAGGTTCAGCTCATAAGCCATCTTGTCGCTCAGGAACAGAGCCTCGTGCTTTGCTGCGTTATAGCTCATTGCGTTGGCCGAGATAGTCATGACCATCATCATTGCCAGTATCATCATCTTCTTCATAATCGTATCTCCTATACTTTAGAGTTTGACATTTTGTTTCTTGTTCACGGTGCAAAGTACGGCATTTTTCTTGGCATTTACAAGGGAAAAATCATAATATGGAGGGGGATTTTCCCGAAAAGATAATAGGGAAAACTCCCAATATCATTTTTTATTCGTACCTTTGCACCCACGATTATAATACATAAAGATAGTAACATGACACTACGCGAACTTGTTCTTTCTGTTGATCCTGAACAATACAACGATTCTGCGTTGTACCAGGAACTGCGTAAGATTAAGCCTGAGTATGGTTCAAATAGGCATATTCAGGTTAAGTTGGTAAATGGTGAGATTGCCATTACCAATGTTCACGTCGGTTCATTGGGCGACATCGTTACGTACCCTATTGATATTGATTCTGATTTGAATATCTCAAAGGTGCAGCTTCTGGATGCCATTCTTCATGAACTGTCGAATGACGGTTTCAGCGACTCAGACGAGTCTGCCTTTTGGGATGACTTTGATAATCTTCAAAAAGCCAAAATAATCAGATGAAAGATTTTGACTCTATATGGCGCACTCAAGATGAAATAAGAACAGTTGTCAATGCGTTCTTGGGAGAATGTATATGGAATCTAAGTTTTAATGAAAATAGGTCGGCAATAGAGCTTGAATTGACTGTTGTTCTCGATGATGATGTCGTTAGTGAACTGTGCTGCCAATTCTCAATTGCTTCCGATTATGATGGGGTAGGAGACATTGGTTCGAAATTCGTGTTTTATTTGTGACTCATAAAGGCCGAGTCAATTTTTAGATAAGTTCTTGGTAATGTCCTTCCTGAAGGTTTAAGAGAGGGCTCAATCAACTTATTATAGACGCTATTATGAGTTGAAGATTAATACTCTACTAAGTCTAATTGCATTTTCCTTTTTTTTCTTCATTCTACTTCAAAAGTCTTGTTATAGTTAAAACGAGACTTTAGTTCTTTTGCTTTTCTTTTTTGTCGAACTTTATTTCTAATTTTGCATTCCGAACGCTACGAGACTACACCGTTGTTGCGATATTCTCGCTTATTTTTTATGGTGGCATTTAGGGTCAAGTGGAGTGTGATTTTTTAAGTGTATAATGTAAAAAATAATTTTCTATGTCGAAGACAAAAAGTGAAATTCTGACACCCCAAAAGATGATGGTTGTTCCAACCAACATACTTCTTTGGGACTATTTAATGAAGAGGAATAAGCAGCCCCCAAAGTTCACACGTTGTGAAGCCTTTTATGATCTCATAAAAAGGCAATCCACCATTATGAATCAAACAGGTGATCTTTGCTTCAGGGGAAGTGCTCGTGAGTTGGCATTGGCCTGGCGATGGGATCGTGAAACTGTTTCTCGATTTCTTTCTCAGCTTACAGATTTTGGTGTTCTTATGGTTAGTCAGAAAGAACCCAGAGTATCTTATACTCTAAAGTGCTCTATCGAGACTTTGAATACGTTAAACGATTCTTCCCATCCTTCGCCTTGCCTTTCCTCCTCGGATCAGCCCAGCGGATTATAATTTTCTATGTTATGACAAAGCTATGTAAGCCTATGGCTATTATATGGGTAATGCTCATAGTCGGCTTTTCACTCTTACAGAACTATCATAGTGTAAAAGCAAATTTCAAAGCGCTTGCGCTTGAGGTGCGGCATTGTGCCGCCATAGTGGTAGCCTACTACCAAGGTTGGGGTATAACACCCCGACACTTGAGTCCGCATTTAAAACGAGCAAGCTCGGCGGAATGTAGGCTTAGGGATTTCCCCAAGACCTCTGTAGTGAATATAAGTTATAAAATAATAATTAGATAAATATGGAACAAAAGCAATCACTCGACTTGCGCCCAGGCAAAAGATTTGGTACTGGGCTGTCAAATGAAAATTTACGTATTGGTGCCAATTCTGCTCGGAATGCCAAAAGAGCTGGAACTCTTGATGAGTCTCGCTCAAAACTAAACTTCGAAGTAGGAAAAGGTGGTGTGATTATGGAACTCGACAAGAAGAGATCCATCCCTAAACGTATTAAGGCTATATTGGAAGCGAATAATATCAGCGACCCAAATAAAGATTTCACTGATGAGGACTTGAAAAAAGAAAGGGTAGGTACCCGTACTTATGCAAGTTTTATCCTTCAGGGATCTCACGATACAATGGTGAAACTTGCCTTCGCCGACCAACGAATATCCTTTGAACCTAATGCGGACAATTCCCATCTGGAGCGAAAAGAGGATATTGAGAAATGGGGAAAGGATATGTATAATTTTATTGCAGATAAATATGGGGAGGATAATATTGCGGCATTTATCGTCCATTTGGATGAAACAACACCTCATGCACATTGTGTTGTAGTACCTATTACCCAGGATAAGAAACTGTCGTTTCGAAAAGTATTTGCAGGCGGCGACAAATATGAATTCGCTAAGCGAACTAAGGCGCTTTGGGATGAAGCAGCAAAGGTGAGTGAGAAATACGGTTTGGCACGAGGCGACGACTCTCTTATAACAGGTGCTCATCATAAATCTTATCTCCAATGGATGCGTGAAATGATATTCAGGAATAAGGGTATTCTTGATGAACAAGACAAAGTCATTTCTGACAACAAGAATGCTATCGACCGTCAGAAACAGACAATCTATAATATCAACGCAGAGATAAAAAAGGCCGAAACTAAGATGAAAAGTTTCTCGACGATGATTAGCAATCTGGAAGCAGAAAAAGAGACTCTTGAAGCACAGGTTGCAGCTCTTTCTTGTGAATACGATGAGGAGGATGAGAGATATGAAAAGAAACATCAAGATTTAAATTGCAAACTTGCAGAACTTGAAGAAAAATTATCTGACAAAAGACGAAAGTATGAAGACGTTGCTGAACAACTCGAAAAACTTGGTCTCATGAAGGTTGAAGTACAGAGCGAATATGACGATTTGAAGCGAGAAATAAACAAGGAAACAGATGTCTATTACGAGAAGGTTCAGCAGAGAATAGAGTCTTTTATGTGGAAAGAGATTGCGCATAATATGAAAAGTGAGAGAACTTCATGGGAACAATTCTCAAATCATCTTTCTCCAGAATTGAAAGAGGAATTCGATAACTTGTTTAACGAGTCGTTCATTGGTGATATGTTTGAAAGGGCTAATGAGATATCTGGTGTGGCCTGTGCGCTTTATCTCGGTTTCTTGGATCAGGCATCGTCATTCGCCCGTGATAATGGCGGCGGTGGTTGTAGTCCTGATTCTGATTGGGGCCGCCAAAAGGATGAGGATGATTGGGAGTTTATGCGCCGGTGTTGCATCATGAGTAGAAAGATGATGCGACCTTCGATGTCCCCCCGGAGAGGCTTTAGACGATAGTGGAATTGTAGGGTGATCACCTTCCATTGGATAGGTTGATTACCCTATATTCTTTAGTAGTATGTCATTCAAATCCTTCCATTAGTACATGCATTGCCACTTCATGTGCCTGATTGGGAGTAAGGCCACTACGAAAAGCCTTTTCGTATGCTTTTTCGGCTTCTGCTCCACGGCTGTTGATGAAATTGGCATCATCTGCTTTTGGATCATCGTTATCAACGAGATACTTCTTTAGGTAAAGTCTGGTGTACTGAAATTCAATTTTGCTCATAATAATCTCCTTTTAAACTAAATGTGTTGCCCGTGGTCATGAAACCAGGCATTATCGAGCCAAGAATTATCCTTCTTGTATCGGCGGTACGACTTCTTCTTACGACACGGCTTCTTGTCGTGGTCATCGAAGATAGCACATAGAATCATCATGAAAATAATAAAAGTCATATTGTTGAATTTTTAAGTTAATCCGAATTCATTTTTATTCTCGTCGGCAAAGATAATGCATAAATAAATATCATCAAAATCTGAGCCTCTGGATTTTAACACTCTTTCTTTGATTTATAGAAAATAAATTTTCTTTATCTAAACATAATACAGACCCACATTTAACAATTTTGTTGTTTATTAACTTGGTGTGGACAGTTTTTGGATATATCAGATCTGTTTTTATACATAACGAGCGATTTCTGGGGGAGATAGTCATGCAAAAATGGTTTTATTTTAATAAAACATTAAATTTTTTGCAAAATGTTTTGTTGTTTTCCAGGAAACTACTATCTTTGTAGCCAATACGTGAAAAGGTGGTACGTAACCCACTTAAAAAGGTGGTACGCAGAGTAAATGCACACAAATATTCCTGAAAAGGTGGTACGTAACCCACTTAAAAAGGTGGTATGATCATGAAGGTAGAAGAAATCTATAAAGACTGGAAGTCGCTCTTCCCACTTTCGGAAGCGCATGCAGAGTTGTTGCGTAACAAGTTTACAACAGAGTATAACTACAACAGTAACCACATCGAGGGCAACACGCTGACCTATGGGCAGACGGAGTTACTTTTGATGTTTGGCAAGGTGAGCGGTGAAGGAAACCTGAAGGACTTTGTAGATATGAAAGCCAGTCAGGTAAGTGTAGAGATGGTAATGGAAGCAGTACGTGATAGAAACATGCCACTGACACAGAATTTTATCCGTCAGTTACACAAGGTACTTCTGCGCGAGGATTATACCGTATATCGAGAGCTTCCTGGAGGTGGACAGACAAGCTACACTGTTCATGCCGGACAATATAAGACACGTCCCAATAGTGTTATTACTCGATATGGAGACCGCTTTGAATATGCATCGCCCGAAGAAACAGCCTCGCTGATGGGAGACCTTGTGGATTGGTATAATTCTGCAGAGCAAGAGGGCGAGTTATCGCCTGTAGAATTGGCTGCTTTGTTTCATTACCGCTATATCCGTATTCATCCATTTGAAGATGGTAACGGACGCATTGCTCGATTGATGGTGAACTACATCATGGCTCGCCATGATTGGCCTATGATTGTTATCCGCAATCGCAAAAAAGCTGAATACTTAGAGGCATTACATCGCTCTGATCAGAAAATTGGCAAAGTGCCATCAGATGGTGCTCATGCCACAATAGGCAAGATTACTTCATTTCTTGCTTTCTTTCGTAAGACAGTATGTGAGGAGATGCAATGCGAGATAGATATCGTAAAGAACGCAGATAAGGATACTTGGTGGTACGATGGACAGAGAATTAACTTCAGAAGCGAGAATGGTAGTTTATTGCTTAAGCTCATGTATGACAAACCCAATATTTCCTTCTCAGAAATGGCAGAACACATATCAGTAAACCGTTCAGCTGTACAAAAGCAGATAGAGGGATTTAGAAAAAAAGGCTATGTGGACCGACACGACGATGGCAGTTGGCATGTTCTTGCCATGAATTCAAAGATAGTGTAGCGCTTTATTACCATTTTATATCTTTCCACAGTTTGTTTTTCTATCAAAGTAGAGATTGTAAATTTATCTGTCCCATTTTCTGCGTTTATTAATTGGTCTATTACCTTTTGATATGTCTGCATACTCAATGATCATATTGACAAATCTCTCTTATTCGGATTTATCTATCGTCTCAAAGACTTAATAATATACAGATGACTTTCACAACCTTGTGAAGGTTATTTATTGATAAATATTATCCTCAAATGATAAAAAAGTTGTATATTTGCCACAAATTATCTAAAGAATCAGCATATGGATATATATAGGAACAATTTTTCTTTTCATTCGTTGCGTTTTGAAGAATGGATGAATGGAGTGTGCACAAATAATGGTGTATTTGAAACTGATATCATAGCTGAAGCATCATCTTCTGACATACGTTTCTTTATTACTGATGTTGGAAGCTTCAATATAAAGAATTCTGCATCATTTGAATTTGGTGACCAATCATTGGAACTTGTTCTAGATCGAATTATTTACTACCATGAAACAACCGAATATGAATCAGATGTTCCAATAGAATGTCAATTGTTTCGAAATGGAAATACTATTTCCGGGATTCGTTTTACAATGCCATCACCATTAAGAGTAATTGAATTTTATGGTTATGTTGTGGAGGTTGGCCAACCGCATAGACATCCTTATCAAGAAACTAAGAAACAGGAAACTGCAGAATCTATAATCTCGGATTTAAAGAAGAAGAACAAATATGTACCAGATGAGATAATGGGTGCTGCATTAAGAAAATTCGAGTCTGTTACTGAAGACTCTTCGAGTATTCAAACAGATGGAATAGTTGATTCATTAAAACTATTTATTGAGGTATATAAGCAATTGTTGAATGAATCTCATTACGAAGGCAAAACATCAATGTTACTTCCTAAAGTGTACTTTTTCATTTCACTTTGCAACTTGAAACTATGCAATATAAAACAAGCTTATTTGGTCGCAAAAGAAGGCCTTAAAAAAGTAGACGAAGCGATAAACGATTCCGTTTTTGTCAATCTACCTCCTCATTTATTAGGGGCTGATGATCTCAACGACTTGATCAGTGCTATAGAAAAACAGTATCCTCTTATTATTAATCGTATAGATAATAACACCGTAAATCCCTGTATAATTGATACAAGTATTATTGATGGAATTAAACGAAATAATCTTTCCAATATTGATAAATTGTCAATTGACGGATTATATAATCTTTTGGATAGGATAAATACTATACAGGGATCACTTCAACGCTTGTTTGAAAAAACTAAAAATGCAAAAGTACAGCAAGCTATAAATGATATAGAAGTATATAAATATCCATTACAGATAGGAGCAAAATTGATCGATCATGATTTGGCAGAGAAAGATAAAAAAACTTATAATGACGTCAAATATGAAGATTTTGCTGGTGACATTGAGGTAAATATTAAGAAATTATATTCAACTCTTAATAGTGAATCGCCTTTCCAAATCATTCTAAAAAATGACAATATTACAAAGCCGCTTCTGGCCATATATGATCTTATTCTAGAAGAGTTACCAAATCAAGATATAGAATCATTATCAAATATAAAATATCAAGAAGAGGAATACGATGCTTTATCAATAAACTCCGCAAATGATATTATAGCCCCAGATTCCAGATCTATATCTGATTCCCAAGAAGGAAACAATAAGATTCCTTCTGTTTTACGTAATGTTTTGATATTTAGATCAAATGAGCATCAAAGATACGAATCTGGAGTTCCTGTGATGGGATTGCAGAAATGCCTTAGAACAATACAAATTGAGGTCAATAAAGATGGGTGTCAAGGATACAACATCGAGCCTGGTGACGGATTTATCTTAAAAATTTTCAATAATGACACTAAAACATCTCAGATGTCGGCTAAACCTATGAGGTTATATAGTCATACTGATAACATGATTGAATTACGTGGCTATCCGCTCTTGGCTTTATCACCTTTTGGCTGGCAACCAGTTGATTATAGTTCATACAGTTTTGTTTTGCATATCGACAATGGTACAATTACAAAATGCGAGATGCGCATGCTTGACAGAGGTGTGGTTATAGAATATCGTTTTTCGTATGATAATAATAACAATTTGTTTATAAAATAAAAAAGTAGTATTATGGGGTATATTATAAATGAAATAAAAACTGTAGACACCGTCAATGATGGAAATGTTCTTGTCGTAAAAGTGTATCCTATTAGGAGTAATTATGGTGATATTTCTGGAACTATTATTGCTTTTGCTTTCCCCTATTCAGAACAATTATTCACCCAACTATCCCAAATTTCGAACAATCATAGAATATGGGAACCTAATGAAGAAGATTTCGTGGAGGATGTTATAGAAGTCAAAAATGGTGATGTCATGGAAGTGTATAAATCTATTGATTTAATACCCGAAGTCTCTATTGATGATGTTATTCCTCTGGATCCTTTTTTTATTGACGATGATGAGAATGATGAAGATGAGTATGATGATGAATATGATGAAGATCTATTTGAACTTGACGAACCAGATGTATCTGAGGAGTCTATCGAATTAATTAACTCAGACTCAGCAGAGCTTGACCCTGATGACATCTTTAACGATTTCTATAGTGATAATAATGATTCGGCAATAAGTAGTAAGAGATATACTGAAGATGAAATAAAAAGTATGTCTGTATATGAGAGACATGATGAGTGTACAAAATGTTCGAAAGCTCAGAATCTAGGGGGACTTATAGACTTTTATACATTCTTCTTTTATCATGGTTGCCAAGCAACAAATGAATATGTGATACCGGGGTTGGCATATTTATATGGTAGAGCCAAGGATGTTGACACATTAAATAAAGTATTGGAGAAATATTCTTTTTGCCTTTGGGAAATGTCTCAAGATTCTAAAGCTGTTACCCAAAAATTGTTGGAAATAGGTTTAATGTATCCCCTTCTTACCGGAGAACAGATTAGTTATCTTGAACATCTTTATAATTCGCCAAAGTATTGTGAGATGATGGATGACATCTTATTTGACAAAGAGAAATTACCTCGAAAGATTACTGGAATAACTAAGGAAGAATTGGAGAAAACTAATGATAGTTTTCCAACTCGTCTGATTAAAGAAACATATAATTGTTTCATACTAAATCAAAGGGCCCAAAATAAGAGAGATGATGAGTACACAGAATATTACGTATACGTTCGACGTAATAACAATATAATAAAGAAGGCATATGGCCAGGTAGGTTCAGGCGAATGCGTGTTAAGCGGAACCTTAGACATGAAATCTTTTATAGAATATATTGAACCCAAATATGGTAATGATTGTGCAGATTTTTTCCTGGAAAAGACATTGGAAAGAAAGCCTTGGTACAATAAAAAAGAAGATTTGTGTAGATCCTATTATGAGTGGGTTGATTGGGACTTATTGACTGAAATAGCAAAGGAGTATTTTGAAGATGACCAATCTCAAATAGATAATATTAAGATGGATATTGCTTTGTTGTATTTGAAAATGCTAAATAAAAAGGAAAGGTAATACATCCATAAAAAATAAACTTCCCCAATCAATTTCTATTGTTGGGGAAGTTTATTAATTGACAATATTGTTAGTGATTTGCCCAGAATTGAATACCTTCGCCAATTGTCATATTTGGAAGTCCACAAAGTACTGATATTAACGACCAAACACGCACTTCAGCTTCAAGTATTTCCCCGTCAGCAGCAATAATTACGGCAAGGAAAGCTGCAACATATTTCTTTTGAGTATCATTCATAAGGGTAACGATGGTTAGAGCGTCTTTATACTCAATGGCCTGTGCACCTAATACAAGTGTATTTACAGAATTCTCATCTACACCAAATTTGAGTAATTCCAACGAAATGGCTGCTTTTTCTTGTTCTGCAACATTGCCATCAGATGCTGCAATTGCTACTGCAAGTTTTACAATAGCCGATAATTCAAGTCCTGAGAATTGCATAAGCTAATAATTTAAGATAAATATTAATTGTTTAGACTAGATACATCATTGAATACAAAATCACAGCAAAGATACAAAAAAACAGGGAAACAAATTCATTTTTTTATGTTTTTATAACAATATGTCATCAATTTGTTGAATTTATGGATAATTAGCAGGATGTATCTAAAGATAAAGGCGATAAGAAGACGTAACTGCATTGTATCCAAAGCCATTTACATACTCTGTATATGGCAGCAATCTAACATGTTCGCCATTGACCTTGTAGAATCTCTCGCCATTTATAATTTTGACGTAAAGAGTTAATGCAACAATTGAATTGTCACATACTCTTTGTACATTAACATCGGCTATATTATGCCATTCTAATTCGTTTTTCATCTCTAACGCCTGTTTTGTTATACTAAACTGAGATTTGTCAGATTCTGCCCCAGCAATCTTGTGTGCGTCATAGTTACGCAAAGATTTTAAGGGCTTTTTAAACCTCCCACAAAGGGGAGGTTCTATATTCTCAGAATTCCAATCTCATTCCTATTTTTTTAGCATTATCATACGCTTCTTTGTCAAAAGTATAAAGCTTTGGTTGTTTATAAGGAGTGCCCGTTACCTTTTGCTCAGTTTCCTTGATATATCCAAGCTTTAACATCTTTCTAGGGAAATTGCGACGATCTCTAAGTTTCTTGTCATCTTTAGGAGGATTTAATATCGCAATATAAATAGCCTGCAACTGTTGCATTGTGAAAAGATCGTCCAACAGGTCAAAACCTATTGGTGTAAAATGAATTCTTTCTCTAAGACGATTTATTGCAGTCTGAATTATTTCAGCATGGTCAAATGCAAGGGCAGGAAGGTCTTCTATGGGGAACCATTTGGCTTCTTTAGCATCATCACCTCCTTTAATTTCATATTTCTTCATTTTTACCAATGCGAAATAGACAATAGTGATTACACGTTCACGCGGATCTCGATTCTTATTTGAGAATGTCTTTAATTCCTCAAGATATATATCTTTGACGTTCGTCTCCTCGTGCAATTCTCTAAAAACGCCTTCCTTTGCAGTTTCATCTTCTTCTCTGATAAAACCACCAGGCAATGCCCATGTGTCTCGATATGGATCATTGTCTCTTTTGATGAGCAAAACATTTAGATTTGTATCATCAAATCCAAAAACAACGGCATCAGTTGTTACAGCTGGATGCCAGTATTGTGACTCATACAAGCCTGTTTTAGAATTCTTTTTCATATCTTATCTCTTTGTGTAAAATTTACGCTGCAAAATTACAAAAATTATTTGTTATCTCCAAGGTTTTATGCGTATTTTTTACGCATAGCTACAATATTTCTGGATTATCTATGTTTAAGATGCAATTTATGGGGATTTTACCTTTTACAAGTATCTCCGCTTGATAAGCCCAATAATTAGGATCATTGGGAGAACAATAATCTTGCTGGGTTAGTTCTAAATTGACCTTTTTCAGATCATTAAGAGTTGGGCCATGTTCCATACCATCTTGCGTCGCTTCCATATTTGAAAATTCAGTATTCTCAAACAAAGCCACATCTGTACTTATTTTAAGAAGAACCACGTCTGAGTATTTCTTTTTTCTTATGTCTATCTTGGGAAGATACTTACAGAAACTAAGTCTTGCAAAGTCTTCCAATCCCTTCCTAGCATCAATATCTCGTGTTTTAGCCATATCTTCTGTCACCGGCATTACTATGTTTTTGTCGAAACACTGTTTGTATGACAGAATACCCCCATATCTGATAATGGATTCAATTCTGCTTATCTCTGTAAAATGATAGAAATATCGGATACCTTTACTCTCGAGATAATCTTTTATCTCTTTACTATCCTTTTTAAATGAGTGATTAATCGAGAATTCTGGTGTTTTTGATATATCTACATTAATAATTTGAGTAAGATGAATGTCTTTTGTTCTATTAATAAGTCTATTCTTTTTGAAAAAATCTTCAATATCCCAAGAATCAAGAAAATACTTTCCTTCTTGGTAGTATTTATAGCATTTTTGCGATAGTTTATCGAGTTCGAGCCAACCTTTCTTTATTGCTTCATTTCTATTATCGTAATGAGGAATCCTTAATGTCTCAAACATCTTGTTCACTTTCTGTTTAAATAGAGAGTCTTCGCCAACTAAGTGGAATGCATACGAAAGATAATGAGCTGACATCATGTCGGCAATACTCATAAGGTTAAAAACTTCCTGTGAGACATCCGATTGTAAAAAAGGATAATAACATTGAGTTAACTCTGCTCTTAACTGGTATGCTCTTAATTTATGCTGGACATTAATTGGTAATAGTTTGTCATCATATGATTCTTTTTCTTTACTTTGAACATCTTCCCAGTATATAACGCGAGACAACAAAAGATAAATACTTTGAGTTATTTTCTTAAGTACTTCCGGACTATCTTCCTGGATTTTCAGCATGCGTCTTATTCCTATCAATTCCATTAATTCATATGACAGTATCGCACATCCATAAATATCTTCCTTGTTATGCCAATACATATTTGGAGAAGAAAAAATGAAAGAACAAGCTTTTTTGAGAAACGGCAGTGCAAGGGGGACTTTTTCAAATCGCAAAAGACGATCTGTGATTTCAAAAGCAGCATAAAGATTGAAATTAGAGATATATTTGTTAAGGAAATCTTCACAAGGATTTGAATCGAGATTCTTATTGTAAAAATTCTCCTTAGCATCCATAACATAATCCATAATTATGGAATGATCGTCTATAATTAGGTTATTATCAACCAAATGAATGGCCTCTGTCTTTTCTGCAATGATTCGGTTATACCTTTCTTTGATAACGCCAATGACTTCACTTTCAGCAGTACTCCTATCATAGGGGATTTTGTGGCTATCTTGAAATTCCAGAATCAATTTAATCAGATTCTTTTCTCCGTATCTCTCTTTCAAGAAGGAAGACAGTTCACTAACCTGAATTATGAAAGTGTTTAAATAATCTAGTTCTTCATGATTTAAATTTGATGCCCACAATGGTTGAGGATCCCATTTCTCAATGGGAACTGGGCTTATACTTCCCTGTCTTCTTATTATATCACAAATAAGTTCAAGATTGGTCTGTATTCCGATGGTTAACATTTCTTCATACGATAGACATCGAATATAATTCTGAGCCATGTCTATCATATTATTCCTTCCTTCTTGTTCAATATATGAAGCAAATCCTGGAATAACCTTGATTATTCGCAGAATTTGCTGATATATATTATCAGGTAGATTTACAGCCCAACTTGGTCGATTCATAAAACTATGGTAGAGGATGATAATGGAAATTCATAAATCTTGCAACTAACAGTTGCTGAAACACTTGTTTTGTAATAGTGTAATCCATCCCAGGTATCTCTTCGATAATCACACCTGTCATAGCTGATATGGCATCAACAGAGGATTTCCCTGAAAGTCTAAATGCAATCCAGTACAAAACACACATGTCATTTATCATCTCAAAAGCATATGAGAATTCTATTTCTTCTTTGGCTTTACTATCGTATTCTGCTTTGGTTGCCAAATTCTCATAATTTTGCGTGCAGATGGTACCAACTTGTTCTGTGGGGCGAGACTGCATCCAATAAAGAAGATTATGAAAAACCTGTGTTGTAGCTGTCGTGCTATAAAACTGCATAACATACTGGATGGCTTCTTGGAAATCACTGAATCCATCAGGGAGTTCTCCTTTTGAGAATGCCTGAAAAACTAATCTAGTACTGTAAGCACGATACATCATGTTTACTACAATCTTGTGTGGATATTCCGACCTGCTGTATCGGTTTCTCCATGCAGCAATGTTGTTCATTGCTTCACTTAACGGGGGTGTTAAATCAATCATTGTCTTATCTTTTAAAAATCAATATCTTCATCCTCTAAAACCTGATTCTCAATATATTCAAGCATCTTTACATGATTTTGACGGCCCTTCTCCAACACGTCATCCTTAGTCCTTGGCCCAAAGAAGCTCTGGGCAATTTTTTCATCTAAGTCATCTTCCATCTTCGAAAAGAACTCGTTATGCCTCCTTAGGATTGGGAAAGACTTTAAATCATAATACTTCATCATATATAGCGCGTCTCTTGATCTGAGTTCTGGCATTGCCCCGAATGACATAAGACCAAATCCGCCACCACACAAATTCAAAGCTGACATTGCAGTATATTGAATAGAATCTTTGCAATAGTCAAGAAGCATTACTCTATGTTTTGCACAATTAGCATTATCTGGGGCTTCATTTAAAGCTTTAGACAAAAACATATATGATATACTGGAGATTCTCTGTTTTATATCAATATCATCTATAGTTTCATATGTAAGTAATAAAAACAGAGAAACTCCCACTTCTTCATAGTTCTTTACTAACTTTAATTGTGGAACATCACGTTTTAGTGAAAGATACGCGTCGAGGAGTTCATTATATGCTTCCTCACTCTTCCCTTGCTTTAAAAGAGAAATACCTTTGATAGCTTTTATCTCAATATCTGTCATAATTTAATGTTTTAGCGTAAATTTGACGCAAAGATAGTAATTATTCTTTATTATTCCAAATTTATTATCTACTTTTTTTAAAGATAGTGTCTCTTTTAACAATTATTATGTGTAAATCTGACGCAAAGCCCCGTTTTAATGCTATTGGATGTCTCTTAATAAAAATATGACGCCATTGTTCTAAAAACAAAGACGTCATATCATTTTGGGGTTAGTTTGATGAAATTATGAAGATAATATCATATCATCCAAACGTATCTTCATCCTTTTCACGTTTCGTTTTCTTGATATTTGCCTGTTGTTCCGGTAGCGTTTCGTCATTTTTGGTGCGACTAGCTCTTCTTGCACGGTCATCTGCCCATCCTCGCAGGCCTCTAATTTTCTCAGACATTGTTTTCGCCAAAGGAATGATTTGTTGCCTTGCTTTATTCAAATGCTCAAGATTAATCTTAGGATTATCTGGATTTTCGATGTACGCCAGGAACATAGCCTCCTTAACTGCTTCTTCTATTTCGGCACCATTGAATAAGGTGGTAGCTTTGGCAATATCATCAAGATCTTTTATTTCTGTTTGATTTGATTTATGAAGATGAATGCGAAATATTTCTTTCCTCTCCTCTTCAGTAGGAAGATCAACAAAGAAAATTTCATCAAAACGTCCCTTACGAAGAAACTCTGGTGGCAGTTGGCTTATATCATTTGCCGTTGCAACTACAAAAACAGGTTTGGTTTTTTCCTGCATCCACGTTAGGATTGTAGAAAATACTCTAGAATTTGTTCCTCCATCTCTTTCTCCACCTACATTCAAGCCTTTTTCAATCTCATCAATCCATAGAACACATGGAGCAACGGCTTCTGCTGTAGCAATAGCCCGACGAATGTTATTCTCGCTACTTCCTACCTCTGCTTGGAAAACTTTACCAACGTCAAGCCTTAAAAGAGGCTGCTTCCATTCAGTCGCAACACATTTTGCAGTTAAACTTTTACCACATCCTGGTACACCGAGTAACATTATGCCCTTCGGCTCTTGGAGTCCGAATTCTTTCGCCTTTCTTTCAAAAGCTTTACTCCTCTGTTTTAACCAGGCTTTGAGGTTGTCTAGGCCACCAACATTCTTCTTCATATCAAGGTTTACTTGAATATAGTCAAGGATGCCACTTTTCTTGATAATCTGTTCTTTTTCATTAGCAATTATCTGGGATGCCTCTCGAGTGTTGAGCCCAACCTTTTCATTAGCGAGTCTAAAAGCCAGTTCTGCTTCTGTATCAGTTAGTCCTAAAGCAGCATCAATGATGTATTTTTTCAGGTCCTCATCTAATTCTCCATCATAGATACTACGAAGCCTAAGTTCCAAATCTTTCCTGTCGGGAAGTGGCATAGAGACTACTGTCACATATTTCTCAATCTCTTCTGGTAGCTGATAAGATGGAGAAAGAAAAATAATATGTTTATTTAACTTCTTCATTTCTGAAGAAAGTTTTCGAAGCCCAACCACTACTTTTTCCCTATCGAAATACTTATGAAAATCTTCGACGACGAAAATTTCCTTTCTATTGTCCTCTGATTTTGCAAGACCCTCATGAAGGTATTTGAGCAAGCTCTCACAATCTTCAGTTGAATCGCTTTCATCGTGAGCTACAACAGCCTCCAGACGATTACTTTGATTTTTCTTGTGTGTCCTAAGGAAGTCAACGCAATCCCATGTATGGAATTCATAATCCTCTTCAAATGCAATTTTCCTGAGTTTCTGTGTGACTCTGCTATACTCAGAGGTAACAAGATATAGCAATGGAAATCTTGCATTTAACATGCACTTAATGTCTCTAAAAGTATCTTCCATATTACTTAATTTTTTGAGTGTTCTTATTTGTTACTTTCTTATGTTCCTTCAAACGGGCAATCATAATGTCATACTCTGGTTTTTTTGTCATAATACGCTTGTTGCCGAATGCCTCTTGAAGGTCATCCATCGCAGAATGAGCCAATTCATTAACATCATCAGGCAGATAATTTGAGTCAGTTATTACTGTGCCATCTCTCAGAATTGAGAACTGTATTTCATAACGTTTTTCTTTCTCATCTTCAAGTTTTGTATAGCCAACCATACAGAATCTGTCAACTTCTTCATCAGTTGGAACAAAGTTGTAAATCTTTTGTAAGGAGAATCCCTTTTTCTTGAATGCAGAGATTACTGTTTTTTTTGCATATTCAACATTCAGGGGGAAAAATACTGACTGTAATTCTGCAACAAGTTGCCCACCATTATTTAAGTAGTAGCTGTTGTAGGTTACTGTCGAACCAGAAACTTTTAATACATACTCACCGTATACCCGTTCTTTTTGTTTGGCATCCGTTACGATAAGATCTTCACCTTGGACTTTATATGTCCAACCTAACTTGTCACATGCGACTTTTAGAATTTCCCTATTCATAGTGTTGGGGTCTTTCACAAATCGCGAACTTTCATACCTTGACATAATGTTACTTATTTTTATTATAATATTTATCTTTTCTTTCCTTTGTCGATGGAATTCCTTGGTCTTCACGAGCTTGTCTGACAAGATTTAACTTAATTGGAACCTTTGTTATTCTTATAAACTCATTTCGAATATCACCATCTTGAATTGGTGCTGCAGGATCCTCTTCAGAAATCATTTTAGAGACTAGTTCATTAAGAATGATTTGCTTTGCTGGGGCGAGCCGATCTCTAGCCTTTGTATCCTTTGATCTATAACCTTGACTTTCATCCGTCTTTCTTCTATTGTTTTCGTAAGAATCTCTTTTGCTCTTATATACAGACGAATTACTTCTTCTCTTGTCTGTTATAGAATAATCAGATTTTACGCTAGTAGTCTTTTTGATTCCTATCTCATTTTCAGACTTACGCTTTGCTAACTCTGTTTTTATAGCTTCGTACACTTCTGCGGGGACAATATCTTTTATCTCTTTATACGGAATTCCAAGAGAAACTGCTCTATTTTGGAAATTTATATCATTTGAGATAACGAAAGGATTCCTTCCTCGGAATTTCAAAGCTACACTTAATATCATATTGTCAGCATTGTTCTTCTCATAATCCTCGGGTAGCAATTTAGTGTCGGCAAATTCGAAATATACATTCTCCCTCTTCATATTGTGCATATAATTGATTTCTCTAATTGCTTCTCGAACATTCTTTTTATCATTACCTCTTGTGGTACCTTTTAATTTGTCTAGTTCGTCTAATACTTTACCAGATAAAATAATTCTATCATCCCTACTGATATAATCCATGATTTTGGGGAAAATCACAAAGATATTAGTATCTATTACATAACTTTTCGGCAACAATTCTTGACGTAAGAATTTTTCTCGATTTTCTAACTGAATCTCATAAGAATCAATAACATTCCACAAAGCTATGACATATCCATTTCTACCATATTTTTCATTATCATCCTTGGATTGTTCCAGTATGAGTTTTTCTTTGAATGAAGCAAATGCAGCTTTCGCCTTTTCCATATCATCCAAGGTCATGATTTCCTCTAATACAGTGTTAATTCGGATATTTTCCAGTTCTTCCATCAATGAACCAGAATACTTCTGCACAAGTTCTAACAATAGATTATCCCTTGTACTACGAAGAGTTGTCAATCTTTCTATATTTCCTGTTGAAATGAAATAAGATTCCTCGAATGTGATAAGATCTTCCGTATTGTTAAGTTCACGGATTCTTTCTACAATATTTTGTTGTACTTCATCTTTAACCACTTTTTCGAATTGATCTAACTCATATGGAATATATCTCTTGGCAAAGACATCACGGATTCTTTCTATCGGTTCCGAGCTTTCATCGTCCTGTCTGTGCAAGAAATCGACATAATAATTTGAGTTTCCACTAGAGAATATGAGATTCTCGCAACGGTAGGAACAATTATCAACAATCAGGATAGGAGAAGAACTGTAATTTCCCTTTAATACAAGTACATTTGCTCCAAAACTTGTATCGAAATCATCTATGTTACCACATGTCAGCATAACTTGGATTCTTTCATTTTTCGCAATTGAACGAATTTCCTTCTCGTCTTCGCTTGTTAAAGAAGGGATGTGTATATAAATATTGTTGACTGTCCCATATTTCATTCTTACCTTAACATAATTGTAAAGGTTTTCTTTTTCCATAAACAATGGAGACTTCGAGTATTCCTCTACTAACGAAACAGCATCTTGTGGTTTTTTCTGAAACATTTCGTATTCTGCGTCACGCTGAACTTGCATTATTCTTTCTTCAAAATCTAACTGAGATTCAGACTTATACTCTGTTGCTTGTACCTGTTTTGCAGAATAGATACTAATATATTGTCCAATATTATTCTCCATATTGACGAATTCTGTAATATAGTCAGCATTTATTCCACCATCATCAACTACCTCGAATCGATAATTTCCCGTAAAAGTATCTATAATAACTGCCAAAATGATTTTTTTGAAAAGACACTCCTTGGATTTTACAGACATATCTGTAAAAGAATTGCCTGTTTCACGACTATAATACTGAGGTATTTGACTCTCTGCATACAGTTTTACATAATTCTCGTCAGAATACTGAACATTATTATCTGGTTCTAGCTCTAAATACCCATCAACAGAAATCTTATGAAACAAGGTCTTGGCCTTATTATGATCTCCAGCCGTCAGGTCAAAGTACATTGTAAACCCCTTCTGTTCGCCTTGTTTGAATTTTCTTCCTTGGGAATAGTATTCTTTTCCAAGATCAGTCATTTCAACGCATGAAAACGTATCGTCAGGTGCAGATATAACTCCAAATTGTTTAAGAGTTCTTAGTGTTTCAAAAAGAATTTCTGTTTCAGCCTTGTCTTGAAACTTTAAGTTCTGGACATCATCCTCAACATTAAGACCCATTATTTTTGCAAGATTATTAACATCAGTTTTACCATCAATATCAATTATCCCGCAGATCATCTTTTCCAGAAAAGTCAGAGGCACCGCTTCTGTACAGGTTGCCACGTAGTTGACTTTTAGGAACTCCCAGTTGACCTCTATCGTACCCAAGAACAATTCACTGACCTTCTTGTTCTTGCACACTGTATTGTAAGCACTTATATTATTCATTGTCTTGCGTATTTTGTTAATGTCTTGTAATCAATAATCTCATGATGCTTTTGCAACTCCTCTATAACATTGTGATATAACAAACTTCCATCATTGGGATTCTTAACCTGATTGAAGAAATCACTATTACCGACCACTACAAGAAGTCTTCTCGCACGCGAAAGTGCAACATTTAATCGTTCAGGAGATTTTGCAAATCCCGGATTGTTGTTAGGGATAATTGTATTTCCCGTTTTATATTTGTTACTGCGAACAGTTGATACAATTATGATATTTCTTTCCATACCCTGGAATTTATCAACGGTGTTAAGATTTACTCTCATACCATTGTTCCTTGCAAAGGACTTTACTTCTCTGAGGTATTTAACCTGTAGTCCATAGAAACTTATTATACCAATTTCTTTTTCCAGATTTCGGCGTTCTTCGCTTCTAATATTTTTATCCCAAAACTGCATGTACTCATTGAAGCCCTCGGAATGCTTGAGATACTGGAGTACCCTTTTCACTGCCTCTACCTCTTTCTCATTGTACAGGGCTTTCGAGTCGGAACGTTGCTCTGGCTCGTCAACCTTTACCCAAAGCACATGAACATCAGGAGAGATGAATCCCGGGTGATAGAATCCGTGGTATCGACTCTCAGGCTCTGCGAGGTTAGGACTATCTACCTTTGCTAAGTCTAGACCGCATGAAAGACCACCTTCGTCATTTTTGTAGAATTGCTTAATGGCATCATTGATCTGTGGGTGCATACGGTACTGCTCAGTGAATACTGATTTGATGGACTTAGAGACGTTAGGATTGAGAATCAGACGTGCGAACTGGCTGGTGTCAACAAACTGTCTGTCGATATCATTGGCCAAAGCCGTTGCTTTCTCGTCATTAAGACTTATAAGAGCCTCCTTGAAGTCCTGTTCATTAAGCATTGGAGGCAGCTGCCTATGGTCTCCTATCACAATGCTCTTTCTGCCGAAACACAAGGGAAGTACCAAATCTGGAGGGGTGGCTTTACTTGCTTCATCCATTATGACAGTATCGAAATAGATATTCTTCATTTGGTTGAACTCACCCTCACTGTCAAAGCCCAGTCGCTCAAGAATAGTCTCAAACTTCTTGGAACGCTTTGGCCGAAGAAGAGCCCTGAGGTCATAGTTGAAAAGGAAGTGACGTACATTGTCCGTCGGATTATCCAAGAGCTCACGAAGATCATCTTCCGTCTTCACATTATTCTCCCTCATTATCTTCTTGATGATAGACAAGGCGGTGTCCTGGAAGGAACTGTCAGTGTTATTTGCAGCAGCGATCAAACCTTTAATGTCTGATATCGTCTGATTGTAACCCTCCTTCTCCACGAACTTATCATAGATTGCAGAAGAGTAGACTCTTGCGTAGTCAGCTGCAAATGCTGGACTGCCAGTACTGCTACAAGTACTTCCGATAACATTTGCATGCTTAAAGTACTTCTCCTTGAAGAATCGTTTAGTGATTCCATCTGGAGAACAGAGCGAATCACGATATGTTTCTACCAATTCTGCATATCTTGGATTCTGCGCAGCATAAGCTTGGGCGCGCTGGGCAATCATTGACATCCACTGCTGGACGGCATTGTTGTTAACGTCACCATCTTCTGAATTATCCAGATCTTCTTCTGTAGCACTATCAAGACTTGAAACTTCGTTCTCATAAACAAGTTCCTCTTCATATTCATCGTCAAGCCATTTTTCGATACGCTCAACAGAATACTTTTTGCCATCTTCCTCGAACTTTGAAGATTTCCCGAATCTCAACGGCTTGATGATGCTAAGGTAAGGTGACAAAGCTTCGTTCACGTTCCTTGATCCCATCAGTTTCTCAAGGGCATTATCAACGGCGACATTGGTCTCTGAAGTAAGGAGAAGTTTTTTCGTCGGATCCTTGAGGATGTGCTGCCAGATAAGTTCTGCGATAACCGTAGTCTTACCTGTACCCGGAGGACCTTGGAGCAAGCAGAGGTCATTAGCATAGAGCGCTTTTAATACGGCGTTCTTCTGTGACTGATTGAGACTCAAAAGTTGTCTGCTCTCCAGCTCCTTGTATTCGCTTAGTTCAGGAATATCCTCATCGTCAATCTCTAACTTGAAGGTAGGTTCTGCCTTTGAAGAGTCAAATATAAAATCGCGAAGGCGAGGATTAACCGGTTTTTTGTTTGGTTCTTTCGAGTCAATTCTTTTTTCATCAAGTTTCTTGACTGCTTCGTCGAGCCACGAAAGTTTAACTTCGTCACCCTTAAGATTTGCCCTAACACAGTCCATCTTAAAGTTCTCATCTTCGAAGAGCTTCAGTATGATTTTTGCCTGTTTCTGGTCATCCTTCAAGCGATAAGGTATAGAGAACACAAGCTCACGTTCTGTTGATTCTCTGCCACTTAGATTGCCAATAAATACATTCTCACTCTTATTCTTAATCATAACCCTTGTTACGAACTCAACATTCTTAAGCTTCTCCTTCTTGTACTCAAAAGAGTCAAGTTTGTTCTTTTTCTCAACTTGGAAGAAACGAACCTTGAAAGACATGTTGTTTATGTCTGCCTTTACAAGTTTGAACCTGTCACTTTCATCAAGCTGATCAAGTCTTTGCTGAAGAGTATCAAAGCTTGTAAAGTCGAAGAACAAGAGATTATCCTTTGGAGAAGCAGAAATATCCAGTCCATAAAGGTCGGTTTTTACATTGTTCCAGAACTCATCATCGAAATCGACGTCCATTTCTTCGAAGGTATAAGTCTGACCTACACTGAACCTGACAAGTTCATAGTCCTCTTTTTCTAGTTCGGCTTTTTTGGCAAAGGCAGAACTCAACATTTTTTGTGCAGCCAAGTCTAGGTTGTACATGTTAGGTGACTTGACAGTCTGTTTCTCTATCTCAATAAAGCACTTGTGGAATTCATCGTACTTTGCATATTTACAAAATACTCCTGTAGCCTTCAAACCATACTTGTTGATGAGTTCACGAGGAATCTTTGCGAACTTTCCGTCACGACATGACAAGCATACGAGATTGTCTTCTCTATCATAGTCAACGTTAATCTTCAATCGCATTGAATCCAGGTCAGCTTTGAGCTTATCTTGTATTCCACGAGGGGCAATCTTAACAGAGCAAGTGATTTTTTCCTGACGTCCAATTTCTTCATTGAACTTACGCAGGATCATTACATCGACACGCTTGAGTTCTTCTTTTGTCAGACGTGCGGAGCCATCCTTATCTATTTTAATCTTGCTCTCGAAGGTTTTCTCGTACTCTTCCATAAGGTTGGTGAATGCGTCAGGTGTAGATACCCCTGCATCTTCTATTGGGACATACAACTTATAACGAGCAACAACACCATTGGCACCAACAATAGGCACAAGGCTGCATTTGCCATTACAGTAGAATGGTTCCTGAAGCTTATCAACAATTACACGCTGAGCCTCAATGTACTTAGTCCACAGCTGACGTTCATTTTCAATGATTGTGGCCGGAGCAATTTCCAGCTTTGCTACTCGCTCCTTTAAATTATACAGCTCACCGATTGCCGTAAAATCATTAAACTGCTCCTGCATCTCCAGAAACAGAATCTTACAACGCTGTTCAATGGTGTATTTTGGGTCAACATTTAGAGTCTCTGCGACAAAACGAGATTTACACTCTTTGTTAACCTTTATCTCATAGCTGTTTGTAACATGCCATTCTACATATAAATTAACTTTGCCATTGCAGCCCTCGTCAGAAACGGGGATAGAAATGATGTGTCTTCTGTCATCTTTCTTGGAGAAAAAACATGGCATTTCCCTGCCAGTCAAGATTGCTTTCAGTCTATCGAAAGTAACAACCTTAGACTTTCTGTCAAAGTTCTGAATGACGTAGTCACTATAACGTAGAACTAGGGTAACAGAATCTTCACCGAAAATATCTTCTTCAAACATATTGTTACGATTTTAATTTTTTGCAAAAATAGTTATTAATTTGCAAACTCACAAATCTTTGCGTCAAAATGACGCAAAGATTAATATATTTTAACCTTCTACGACTAAAATGACCGGAACAACCGCTCATCTATATCATGTAACCGACAATTTCACAAGGTTGAGAAAGTTGTCATTTGTTACTTTTGCACTTGTAGAATATACATGCATTTGTAGATGTTCTCATTGCCAATACAATAGCTTCGCCCACTAATGCCAAATTTGATAGCAAATAGTGGCTTTTGCCAAACCATGTTACCGTACTTCCCGCAATTTCTGCCGTTTTAAGCAATCGGTTTCTGAACTCCATATCATCAAGACTTGTGGCACATCCAATGGTAAAAGCTGTTCCTGACGGGCTTAGATTGAAGATAATAGGGCCAGCATCAATATCCATACCAAACAGACAAGTCCTATCGTGGTACTCCTTTATACCAGCAGATGGGAATCCTTGCTTATAGTTCTTCATCAGGCAATCATACTGCTCCTTTGCGAATTCTGAATCTACTAATGACAGATAGTAACAATTCAGGGCAGAATACGACCCTTTCACTGGCAAAACAATCTGAACATTATCATTATATACTTCCAGAAAAGACGCAACCAAACCCGTTTCTTTGTCAATCCACTCCTTCTTGGCTCTTTCCACCCACATATTCACAGTAGTAGAGTACTTACCTTCGTACTGACTGGAATAATTGGCCAATGCCACTATTGCAACCAGCATGTCTGGAATGTAAATGTATTCACCTGGATATGTTGGCAAATTCAATGATTTGCTTTGTCGAATCCTGCGATTCATCGCCTTGCAAAGAGAATGATACAAATCATCGTATTTGCCATCACCGCCAATCTGTTTGTATCTACTGATCATCCATGCCAAATGACTATAATATGAGATGTGACTCAGATTTCCATAGATACCATCCATTGGATCTTCTCTCCATCGTAGCCTGTCATATACCCTTAACTTTTCAGACAATGCAATGTCGATAATCTGCCCTATGAACTTGATGGATAGTTCCTTATTCTGAGGATATAGAATGGCAATATTTGCCAGTGCTGCTGATGTCATGGAGCATGTGTATAAAGCCCATTCACCTTGAAATTGGTCACCAATGCCACTGGGCATTTCTTCTAGCAGCTGTTGGGGCGAGGTTGCGACCTTAGATGTTAGGTAATTCGCTCGGCGAATAATCTCTTTCTTTTCTTTATCGAAAGAACCATGATTGTATATTGCCCATCTTACCCAAATTGCTTTAGCTGAACAAAGCAAAATGATAACAAATAGTAATGCCATTACTTTTTTACGTATGTTCATCAGACCATATGAGTTACTTTTCTTCTATAATAGCATTAATAATCCGGTGTATGTCTTCTTCACTCTTTCCTTCAATCTGGCATACAACAGGAGCATACATTTCTATTATTTCGTTAACCTTCGTCATGTTTCCCAGCCTTTTGTTGCCTTCAATACACATCAAGAATAATTCAAAGAAATGCGGAGGTACAGTCTTTCCTTCCGATAATTGGATAATGGCACTCGTCATTAATATGTTCAAATTTAGATTTGAAACCATTTTCTCCAAAGCATTAGCAGGATCATACTTGCGGTCTAGTTCACTAAGAACTTCTGTATAAAACACATATTGAGCAGTAGTTGATTTGAGAGCTACCATAAACGCACCTTTATCTTTATAATATAAGTCATATGCTTTCTTATATTCTTTTTTTGAACACAAGGCCTTAAACTCATCCCATATAGAATCTGCCTCATGATAAGTCTTTCCCATCTCTGAAGGCTCTATTTTCTTCTCACAGGTAATGCTAGTCACATCATCTATTGTACTCATTGAAGGATAAGGAATATCCGATATGATGGAATCAATCCATGCGATGCTATGATTTATCGAATCCTCAATCTCCATCTTTTCTTTTTCACTTTGGAAAACGTTATCTTCACTTTTATTTATCTTAGTATTACCACAACTTATGATTAAGATAACTCCTGTGAACAAAATAGTTATTCCCCCAAAGACTTTTTTAATAATTGTCATATCCATATTTTTTTTTCAATTAAACAACAAGAATGTACCTCCTTCATCTGAATGGACTCTGCGCAAATGAACTATGGTGCAATGTCCATTAAAGATATTGTTTGGATCTGGTGACGAAGACCATTTTATACTATATTCGTCCTCTCCATCATAAGGATTACCATATATACCATTTAAGTATTTGACCACTTCTTTCATTTTTGGATCATCTGGTTGCACGGATGTCATTAATGCGACTCCTTTTTGCATTAAGTTTATTCGCCACTTGACACCTGCAATTGTTACAATGCTATCCTCACAAGAAAGAATTTCGTCTTGAGCTGCAATAGCGCCTATTTGCTCACATACAGAATCATTGATAACAACTGGCCGGCCAAGAAATGATTGGATGGTATCTTGTGGTATGTTATTGGCATAAGGAGCAGATTCTTTATATATAAGCAAATCCCAAAACAACTTGACTCTAGCAAAGTACTCTCGAATACTTGTTAAATATGCCCTTCTTGATTTTGGCATCTTAGCATTGTAGGCCTGTATGTTCTCAATATTTAATCCAAGGTGTTCCACCTGATATAAAGCTCGTTCGTTATGAAACTCTTGTGAGATAATAGTAAAACTCTTCAGGCCATAAACCTTGTTAGCATTGACAACAGAACAAATCGTTCTATAGCCCTTTCCATCCAAGATAATTGCACTTTTGGGGACACCACGAGCTACCAGAGAATCCCTCATACATTCTGGCTCATTCACTCCATCTAAGCTATTCTCATCGCCACTTATCAAAATCTTCCTTATTTTTCCGGCCTTATACAACTGCTCCGCTGCATCGATGCGATAGATAAAGAAGTAATTTGTAACCTTAGTTAATCGAGCCTGTGGAGTCGTTCCAAGCAACAAGCCAACCTTATTATATTTTATGCTGTCAATCTCCGAGAAAGCCTTTCCCCTCGCATTATTTACAACAAGCAGATTGCATATAAATAATAGAGCAACACATGCTAATAGCATTATTGCAAATCCATAAGTTACAGTTTTCTTTAATGTCCTTTTCATTTGACTTCAACCTTAGCGAATCGATTGCATCTGGAGTAAAATGTGTATGGTCAAAATAATCAGAATATCTGTTTCCCCAAGCATACTTCTAATTGTTTTCACGTTAAAACAAAATACCACACTCATACTCGTGAATGACCTCTTCGTCAAAGACGAAAACGTCCTTTAGTTTGTTGTCAAGTAATGATATCTCAACAAATTCCCTTTTCAAACCACCAAAGTCCGTCCAATAGCAACAGGATATATAATATTTCCCGTTTCCTCCTTTGATATCAGGGGCAATATAATAATCTTCCAATACAGTTTTATCGAATCCTCTATCTATAAAGTGAGTAATATGATCGAGATCTTCTTTGGAATATATATAGTCACGCTTATCATAGTTGGCATGCCACCATAAAGGAAGGTAATGTTGCAGCCTATTTAGTAAGAAAGCCTGCCATGCTCCCATTATACTGTCCTCAAATCGAAGATGGTCATATATAGTAAATATTTGCTCATTGTTAGGCGTATTAACAAAAAGTCGACTAACCGAACCTGTACCTTGTTGATTGCATTCCTGAACATCAAGCTTCATTGTTAACGGCAATGAGGCCTTATCCAAAAGATTTAGGATATCACTATAATCCTTCTTTTTCACAAGTTCACATAAAGACTGGGCCTTTTGAATAAACTCATTATTAAATCTATGACTTACCAATTTTGCATAATTCTCGGAGCAAATGGCCTTATGATCCATTTGTTCTTTTTCCGCTTTTTCCCTCTCTTCCTTTCTGATTTTCTCTTGTTTCTTTGCTTTTGCGTCTCTAATAAGTATATACGGAATCACAAAAATGACCAGAGGAGCAAATACAATCATTATTACATAGACGAGTTTATCTACGATTTTTTCCATTGTGCTCTTACGCTTATTGAAGAATTTCTCCAAAGCATCGTCCTTTTTCTTATTTTTTTTGTCTTGAAACTTGCTTATTGCATACACAATTAGCAGAATCAGCCAAGAAATAGAATAAACAATGACTACAGTCTTCATAATCCGATATTTAATAGTTATACGTCAAATTCTCTATTATACAGTTCCTATCATTTCAACAAATCGATCCTTTATTTCTCTTAAGTCATCAGTAAGAATACTATTACATCTTACGGCTATTTCATAGGGAATAGGGTACATGCAAGCAGCAATAGCTCCAGCCATAGCTCCGATGGTATCAGAATCGCCGCCAAGAGAGATTGCTAAACGTATAACCTCCTCAAATGAATTACCTTCCATAAAAGCAATAATAGCTTCCGGAGCGCTGCCTTGGCATGACACATCGAAACCATATCTTGGACGAATTTCTGCAATAGTGCGATGTAAATTGTAGCCAAACGTTTTTTCTACATATTCTTTGATTTCTTGCTTAGTCTTTCCCTGCTTACAAAGAAATACGCTCGTCGCTATTGCTTGTGCGCCTTTAACTCCTTCTGGGTGATTATGGCTGACGGAAGCTGTTAATGCAGCTAACGCCAACGCTTCATCAAGTGTTTTGGCATATAGCCCTACAGGGCTTACTCTCATACCCGCACCATTTCCCCAACTATTATATGGCTGAGGATTATCCTCACAAAGCCATCCAGCGAATCGCCCACCATATCCGGCATTAGGATGATGGTCACCAAGTTCCTGCATACAATATATTAAATAATGTATGGTATGTGCTTCATCTTCCAACAGCCATTTTGCCACAGCAAGCGTCATCACAGAATCATCTGTAAAGTTACTCGCGCCACAGAATAATTCAAAATCCGTAGACTTTGTGTTGTAAAATTCATAAACGGAGCCGACGATGTCGCCTACTAATGCTCCTAACATCTTTACTTTTTCCATATTGCTATATCTTATTTGTTTTTGATTCTATGAATTGAGCAGTCGGATTGCTCTTTCTGCTGTTTCTTCGTCAAGGCCAAAGATGGGATTAACAATCAGCAATCTTGGTATTTGATGCTCGTTGAAGTTGTTGGCTTCTAAGTCATCAATGATAACATACTGACATTCCGTGTGACACTCTTCAATCCATGCATCTATCTCGTCTCCACGGTTTCGTCTAGTCATGGGTTCTGGTGTTACATCGGTCACAAAACCAGGTAGGTCTCTATCTTTCCACATATTCAGAAAGTCTTGATAACTCATTAAATACTTCCACGATGACGATACAACGATATCTGCCCCTGTTTGTTCCACAATGTGTTTGAGATTCCTAACACAATTGGGGTCAAATACAGTACCATATTGGTCATTTCCAGGCTTACCCTCTTTGCTAAGCACATGGTCGTAATATGACGTATCCATCACACCATCGAAATCGAGGAATATGATCTTCATAAGCTCATCGTTTTACGGCAAAGAAACTTCCTTGGGTACACTACGTATTTCTTTTATTCCTCTTTGGAGTTCATCCTCGCTCGCGTTTCTAAACCATTTCACTGCCTCTTCATATAATTCAAGTTTGGCTTGTATCATTCTTATAGAGTCTTCTAGTTGCTCTATCTTCTGGTCACGCTTTGCTAACTCCAAACCATATTCATCCTGGGTATATCCTCTTTTAAAGAGCTTCCCCCATGATAGACCCAGTATCATTACCACTGCCATCACAAAGATGATTCCCAACATCACTCTCTTCATACTGTACTATTTATTAAATATAATAGCCCAAATCAATTCCACATAGATTAGTACTGGTATTACTACACAGATGATGACGGAACTAACCACGTAGTTCCAACCAATCTTTTTGAACCATAGTAAGAACTCTACAGATTTGTCGAACATCCAATCGCAACGGGATCGAAATTTCATGGGGTCTTTCCATAAGAAAATTACCCATGAGATTAAATACATCGGTGTGAGAAACGGCAGCATTGCGATATAGTCAATTAAAACAGTCCACGAGAACGGTATCAAGAGAAAATAGACAATGATGTTCACCTCATTGTACGTTAATCCTGTCAGTTTTGCTATAATATGTTCCACTCCTGCCACGACAGCAAAGATTGGTAGCATAACTACCATCACCGCCTTTTCCCATTTGGAAAGACTTCCCCAATCAATTATGTTTCTCTTTACTGGAGCCATTGTTTATATTGTGAGTTCAATTATTCCGGAAACGACTTCATCAAGTTGCTCTTTGTATATAAGCCCGTCAACATATTCTTGTGGAATCGCTCCAAAACCAAATTTTGCACCAAGGATAGCACAAGCAACGGCTGCATTAGTATCTGCATCGCCTCCTGCTCTGACAACAGAGAGCAAGCCTTCTTCGAAAGAAGCAGCATTCCAATATGCCCAAAGAGCTGCTGCCAATGTTTTAAGTGTATAGCCTACAGAATCCCAGTCTTGTAACTCTAAAGCCCTTATTTCTTGGTTCAATGAAAGGTCGATGTATTCACGGATACGGCTATCATAGCGCTGGCCAATATCAACCATTTGGTGGTATGTCAGCTTTTCCTTATCATATATCAGTGAGTGAATTAACAGCGAAACGATTGCACATGATCCTGCACATCTTGGGTCGTAGTGCGTCAATCGGCAGATATTGGCAGCACATTCCTCAACAGAGTTTGGGAACAAGCCTACTATTGAAGTTCGCATCACACCACCATTAGCTGCAGATTGCTGGTGACTCATGTCCCATAACATCTTTGAAGCTTCAAATGGTTTATCAACGTAATCACCAAAACTAAGAACTTTGTAAGTTGTCTCGCCAATTCCCATCGGTTCACCATCAGCCCAAATTTTGAAATTTCGAGCGATACTGGTATAGTTGACACCTTTATCTTTGATTACAGCATTAGCGATACAGAGCATCATATCCGTATCATCAGTCCAATCTCCAACCTTCCATCTCTTACGATGCCTATCCTGGAAAATGTCACTATAATGGCTGATGCCATTGGGATATTTCCATGCCATATCCTCATCAGTCATGCCCTCTGTACCAAGTCCAAGAGCATCTCCAATGGCTTGGCCATATATGGTACCTTTGATTCTGTTTATTATTCTTTCCATATTTGTTTCTTATCGTTTCATCCTAAAACTACTTATCCTTTGCGTATTTTTCAGGGAAGAGATAGTACTTCTCTATGGCATTTTGGTTGCCATAGTCAAATTCTCCTTCTCTTAATATATTATTCTTACATGCCATAACAAGAAATTCATTGATAGCCTTTATATCCTGAGGATGCTTCTCTATATAAGCCAGAACTGTACTGCAGCACATGTTACGATAGTCATTATACAGCCAGTTTGGAATCTCAGAGTCCCTTGAGGCACCTTTGGAATCCTGATATAAAACGCGCCATTTCTGCCACAGTTCATTTAGATACAATGAGTATTTCTTCTCTTTCATGAGTGTTTCCATAATAGGAATAGCCGGGTTTTGGTATTCATCTCCTTTCCACGCGTCCATATCTGCTTCGTAAGCATGTCCCAACTCTATTGCATATATACAACATGCATCAAAATCCTTAGCACTCTTATACTTCTGCAAAAGTTCCTTTACCATATTCGGAGCACCTCGTTTTCCTCTCAATTGTTCCCACTCAGGAACGCTTGAACAATTATTGTATTCTTTCCAATACTTGTCTTCATCTATCGTGCCAAATGTACTCACATGAAATTTCTTCGACAGATAGGTATATAAATCATCCTGTGCTTTCCACGGGTTATGCACTTCCTGATTCACTTTATCAGGGTCTACAGAAAGTAAATAAAGCATTTCTTTTTTATATGCTTTTAGTTTACCCCTAACCTCTTGGTCTTTCACTTTTGTTATTTCAATACTCTTTATCGCTTCAACGACATCATCAACCATATAACCTCGCATCTGCAAATCAAAATCAGTAATGATACTGTTTGACACGACAGCGGCATTGTATGCATCCACCAGCCGTTGTGCTTGGGCAGAAATACCTGAACAGTTAACTCGCAGCCATAAATCCCTGTCAGAAATAGTTCCAATCTCTATATAATGGCCAGCAGTGTCATTTTCGATACTATCCGTACCGATGTTGTCACTATTTAAATTTCCAGAATTAGCACTCTGAGAATTTTTATTGCTTTGACTGCAACCAAAATTCATAATAATCATAGCTGCTATAAATGAATACACTACTTTTTTCATTGTTATGCCATTTTTAAGATGAGTATTGTAGAATATAAAAATATGGATTTACTCAACAACTTTATTTTCAACCAATTTTAAGGAGTCATTAATCAGCTTATATATTTCAACATGCTCTGTCCCATCAGCCCACCAATCGTGATGTACTTCCTTGGTGATCTTTACTTTTGCTTCATTACCATAATTGTCTCCTTCAAAGTATTTTGCCCATGTTTCATAATAGGAACAGCATCCCATAGTTTCCTTTATGTAGATTTCTTTTTTCTTTCGGTCAAAGACGGTATAGGATGGCTGTTCATAAATACCAGAGACTATATTATTGTAAGGCGGTTCATTGTTTGATTCGAGTAGCCCAGGGCACGAACCATATCTGTTACCATTAACTAAATCGAAACAGGCATAATAAGTCCTATTATATCCTTCATGTGCAACAATAAAATCTTCTTCTCCGTCAAAGTTTACGTCCATAAAGAACATATCAGGAGCATATTTAGTCCCTCCCAATGTATCTAATCTTAAAACCGGGATGTTCAACTCGGTTTGGAAGACTCCGATTGAGTCCTCTTCATAATATCTTAGGTCGAAAGGGAGCTTATGAATTGCACAATATTGACTTATAGAATCACCTCTTTCGAAATGTATTAAGTCCAACTGCTTATTGTGTATGATTGATATTTTATACCCATTTTGCAAGGTATTCGCCATAAAAATGGCAGTGCTATCACCGAAGAAAGATGCTTCGCATATGGATATATCTTTTTTCATAGGGGCTTTTTGATTCTGCACACACGCAGTCATACATACAAACACCCCAGCACACAATAATATGCTTGTTCTGAGAATATGCTTTCTGATTTTACGCATACTGTTCTTTTCTTATTGCTTCGATATGCCTGTAAAAATTATGATGCTGTCTGAAAGAATCCTCCAATCGGGAACGCAAGTAATCTTCGACCTCAGGAATATACGCGCCAAAGATTGTACACTGGCGAGTATGAACATTAACACAGTTCTCATCCTTGTCAATCGTGTACAGCACCGTTGCCAGGTTTTGTTGATTACATGCATTCACTGCCTGTCTTACTAATGAAAGGTTATCAATATCTATCAGTTCTGCTGAATACCAAGCCACATCATAGATAGTAATGTATGGACTATCTTCCGAATAGATGATAGTAAAATGTTCACCTTGATATGTTATATGAAACTCTCCCTCCTTCTCTTCACACATATTGATATGGCAGCCGACATTCTTTAAAGTCTGTTCCAACAATAGTTTCATGCTTGCACTTTGTACTTCTGTAGTCATATCGTCTTTATTTTGAGGTTCATCACCATCTGAGGCAGTTGTGTCTTCTGCTTCAGCATTACTGCTTTTCCAGAAATAATAGATTCCTGAAATGCAAAATGCAATTGGTATAAGCCAGTTCAGAAAATCCTTCATATCACTACTCCTTTCTTTCTGGTCTTGGAATTCTGTTCTTGTTAATCGCATCAATAGCAGGTTGGAAACCTCTATCTGCGGCCATGTATAAATAGATCGCAACAAGGTTCATATCTTTCTCTACGCCCAGACCTTCATTGTACAGCTGTGCCAGATGGAACATTGAATCTGGTTCTCCTTGTGAGGCTGCTTCCTTAAACCATTTTATCGCTTCTTCATAATTCTGCTCAACACCTGCTCCATTAGCATAGAACAAACCTATACAGAATTGGCCATCAGCGTTACCGGCTTCAGCAGCTTTTAAGTAATACTCTGCGGCCTTTTCAATATCAGATTCAACGCCGATACCATGCTGATACATAATACCCAAATTATTCAATGCGCCTCCATGACCTTGTTCAGCGGCTTTTAGATACCATTCAATAGCTTTTACAGGATCTTTCTCCACACCTTCGCCAGAACGATAACAGATACCCAAATCACATTGAGCCTGCGCGTCGCCTTGCTCTGCAGCTATTTTGTATAGTTCTACCGCTTTGTCGTAATCTTGCTGCGTACCAATACCATAAGTATAGCATTGTGCTAAGGCTGTAATACCTTCTACAGACACCTTGGCTGCTTTCTGATACCATTCAAAGGCAAGATTTCCACTTGGCTGTGTCCCAATGCCATCTTTATAACAATTTGCAAGATCCAAATATGCTTCTTCATATCCTCCTGCTGCAGCTTTATTCATATAGAAGTAATATTTTGCAGCATTTTGTTCTATTCCATCACCATGTTCAATGTGCTTAGTGATTTGATATGTACATTGCATATTACCAGCTTCATCTCCTTTTTGGAGCCATTTCACTGCTTTCTTGAAATCTCGCGGTGTACAAACTTCATCCATATAGTACATATATAGGTTCCAATAAGCCTCCATACATTGCATATCAGCTGCTTTAGTATAACACTCCAAAGCCTTCTCTTTATTCACTTCAGAGCCAATACCTCGTTTGTAACAAGTACCAAGATTGTTATACGCAAATCCTTTGTCTTTTTCGGCAGCTTTACTATATAATTCAAACGCACGTTTTTTATCATTAGGATACTCATTTGATGTTTCGAGAATACAACCGAGATTGATCATACAGTCTGCGTCATCAAGGGCAACACCTTGCTCGTAATACTCAACAGCCTTAGAGAGATCTCTTTTAACACCATTTTTGCCGAATTCGTAGAGTATGCCCAAATCATAAAAGGCATCAACAAATTGCTTCTCCGCTGATTTCTTCAACAGATCAATAAACTCATCAATATTCTTGTCAACGACAATACCCTCCCTATAATACTGACTGAGCATATGGAAAATTTCTCCTCCTGCATCATCTTTTTCGGATATCTGTTTAATAATTGGATAAACTTTCTCAGGCCATACACGCATCATATATTGTAATGCAGGTATGTATTCTTTCTCTGCAGCGCGAAGAATCATCGACAATCCTTCTTGTTCCTTTCCCTTAACACGATTTCCCCTATGATAAACTATACCCAAGGAACATAATGCAGGTACATAATCTTGTTGACAAGCCAGCTCTTGCTCTTTGACAGCTCTTTTGAATCTAAAATCGTCAGTGTCATCTGATAACCTAAACATTGATTTCATATGCAAAGCTGCAGGGATTCCCTTATCCGCATCTTGACACATAGATTTAAATGCTTCATAAATATCTTCTTTGAACTCTGGAGCGAGTTCCGCTGAATTCCCTTTATCAGCAAAAACTGCTTCTATCATTCCTCTTGCCGGTTCAAATCCCTTATCAACAGCATTCTCCAAATAAGAATGAGCTTGGATGAGGTCCACATCAATACCAACTCCATATAAATAATCGCATGCCAACGTATACATTGCTTCCACGTTGCCTAAAGCTGCCAAGGACTTTAATTTAATGATATCAAACTTTGTTGTCATAGATATATTCTTTTTTGTTACAAATATACGAAAAATATCTCAAAACATCCACTACAATTCCTGTATTCTAGTATATTCGTTTAAAATCATCACCTATTTGATTCCAAAATATACGCGAGAAGGCGTGTCCATTCACTTTCTGTATTCTACTCACTTTAAAAGTTCGTTCCTGTTTGATGTCCAGACGATAAGCATAAATATACATGCCCCCATAATAGCTGGAGTAACTAATGTCAGCTATTTGACAAGTAAACACTCTGCCATTTCGTGTGCAATACTCAATCTCTATATCTTGATTCAATTGCACTGCTCTGTCTATAACCTCCTCTATACTCATATTAATAAGGTGCTGGACTATTTATTGTGGGAGGAAGTTCCATCGGCGCATCTGCAAAAGTATCAGCTACAACTGGAGGATTATTCCCACCATCTATTTTTGAGCCCAAAATCTCTCCTCCAAAGCCAGCGAGTGTATTGTCCTCTGGATTCTCAAAACGGGTGTATTCACCTTTAAAATCAAGCAGAACTGTATCTGTCGCTCCTTTACGATGTTTTGCTATGATGATTTCTGCCTTCCCCAAATAGTCTTCACCATTTGGTCCCTGGGTCAATCCGAATTTCTCAGGCCGATGAACGAATATCACCATATCTGCATCCTGTTCAATAGCACCAGACTCGCGAAGGTCTGAGAGCATAGGTCGTTTACCGTCTGCGCCAGTTCTTGCTTCTAGCCCACGATTCAATTGACTGAGAGCAATTACTGGGATATTAAGTTCTTTTGCCAGGATCTTCAGAGAACGGGAAATTGTTGATACCTCCTCTTGTCGGCTATTAAAACGCATTCCATTGGCATTCATTAGTTGTAAATAGTCAACCATTATCAACTTTATCTGGTGTTCCCTTACTAATCTCATTGCTTTCGTACGTAACTCAAATACCGATAGTCCAGGCGTGTCATCAATATACAATGGTGCGTCTATAAGGTGCTGAATGCGTTTATCAAACCTATCCCATTCTTCCTTATTCAATGAACCATTTAAAATCTTCATGCCTTCAATCTCGCAGTTATTGGCAATTAGACGATTGACAAGCTGAACTCCAGACATTTCGAGAGAAAAGAAGGCCATGGGTACATTTTGGTCTGCTGCTATATTCTTTGCCATTGACAACGCAAAGGCCGTTTTACCCATTGCTGGTCTACCTGCTATTATTACCAGATCGGAGTTTTGCCAACCGCTTGTAAGATCATCAAGCCTTTTGTAGCCTGTGGATATTCCAGTCACATCACCATTGTTCTTTGAAGCGGTCATCATTATATCCGATGCTTCCTTTATTAGGGGGCTGACATGCACATAATCCTTTTTTACGTTTGTCTGCGCCAACTCAAATAGCATACTCTCTGCTTCTTCAATAACATCTTTTGCATCGCATGTATCATCGAAGGCTTTCTTACCAATAGTATGACTATAGGTTATCAGCTGTCGGGAAAGATACTTTTCTGCGACGATACTGGCATGAAACTCGATGTTAGCCGATGTCGCAACCATTGTACTTAATTCGGCTATGTACCCAGGACCTCCGATTTTATCCAAATCTCCATTATGGCTCAACTGATCTGTCACCGTTAATACATCGATGGGCTTCTCGTTCATGCTTAACTGCCTTATGGCATCATATATTTTGTGATGGCGAGGGTCATAGAAACTCTCAGGTCGCAGCAATTCAGATATAATAAGGAAGGCATCCTTATCTATCATCAAGGCTCCTAGAACAGCTTTTTCAACCTCTGTTGCTTGGGGCTGCACATGTGCATATGAGAACTCCAATGGCAACAGCCCATTTTGTCCTTGGCTTCTTCTATATTGAGTCCTTTGTTCTGGCATATAGTTTATTTGTCTGAGTTCATCTGCTTTTTCTTTCCTTCTGCCCATTTAAGATTTGCTTTTGTCGTTGCAGCCAAAGTGTCGATAATCTTTATCTTGTCACCATCTTCTAGAGAATCGAAACGCTCTTTCATCTCAAGTACAATGAACTTTCCATAGCCGTTTTCGTCATGAAGATTCTCAATCAATTCATCTACATTCATTGCCTTAATCTTTCTGTCTCTTTCTTCAATTCGGTCTTTGAACAACAGATTAAAAAGAGCCTCTTTAAGGGGTTTTTCATATGCCAACCACTTGCTTTGATAAAGGTTGAACAACTCTTGATGTGAAAGTGTTGGTAGTAAATCCAAACACTCTCTCATATCTTTGTCATTCCATCCATTAAAATGAAAGCTTTTTGCACGTTTCAAAATGTATTCATAATTGCTCATAAGGATTCTTCTTTTACTTGTATAATAATAATGTAATTGTTATCATAAAAATTATAAGCATTATTGACAAGAGATTACAAGCCCTTATCAACTTTTCTTTATCGTTTCTTTCTTTTGTTAGGGCAATTGACGTTGCTCTCAGCCTTTTACCCATCTTCTTTTCGGTACCATCTTTTCTCAAAATGATGTCAACAAGTTCTTCTTTTGACTTTTCCGATAATCCGTATCTTTCCATATTGTTATTTTTATAAATGTTGAAAAATGTATTCAAACGTCTTTGTTGCCATTCTTACTGCTGTGATTACATTCGCATTTTTTTTCTGCAAAATTACACGAAAAATTTATTGTTACAAAACATATATAGCTCACAATCCTTGTGATTGTTTAAGATGGCTTTCCCAGCATATCCGATCATGTTGAAGCGATATTTTTTTTACCTCGCCTCGTTTACCAGAAATGGCGTAATACTTCACTAATCGATGGGGTAGTACGCATGAGAAAGCTTTACGAATTCTTGCACATTTTTCATTAATTGAATTCTGCATAGGATTTGTCGCATTTATAATGCTCATTTCTGCTTTGTCTGTCAAACCTTGTGGTCTGACAAGAGTATATATGTCTTTTAATTCTCTTCGATAATCAGGTAAACATTTCAGAACAATACCCTCTGGATGTGAGAGAAATAGGAGGTAGATTGCCTTAACAAGTGGCTCCAAAACGACTTCACATTGGATTTCGTCACCAATAACAATCTTGTAATCCTTAGTGACAATAAGTTGAGGGAAGATTTCTTCTTCATGCAATAGTTCCTCCAGCTCGTCATCGCTAATGCCATAAGACTTTAGCCTACGAACTTTTTCCTTCACTTCCTCCAACAATATGAAGCAGTGAAGCTGTTCCATATCCTTGGTTATTTTGATTTTCTGTGTACCCATAGTTGTCTTTTTATTGAATCTCTTATTTCTTCTATTAATGCATTTTCTCTAGGTCTGTCCTGGAGTACATAAGGGGTTGAAGTCAATAATTCCAAAATAGTCGCTAAATTATCATGATTATGATCTTCCGTTAGGAAACGGATTTTAGCAAGATTATAACAGGCCATTGTTTTGGTCTGCAGCAGTAGACTGTCGATGTAGTTTTCATCTTCCTCAATAGGTGTAAGTTTCATCATCTTTGCATATATCCTTTTAGCTTTCTCTAATTGAGGATTCAGATTAAGATAACCAAAATGATAAGCGACAGCCATATTCCAGAATCCCAGCGGATGGTTCAGACGTATCAGGTTTTTGAGGCATAGGAGCATGTCGTTATAATCTTTATGTGTGCCAAAATATCCCAACAAGTTTATCCATCCACAACTACTGCCCCCTTGTGCAGCTTTTTTCCAATAAGGAAGGGCCTCCATACATCGATCTGTCATCGCCAAAAATACACCTATATTGTTATATGCCTCGTTAACGCCCTTTTTTGCCGCCCTGTGATAACAATCCATCATTAACTCAACGGCATTCAGATTCCCCATTCTATAAACCTGTTCTAAAGTGTAAATTTCAAAGTCCAGAACGCATCTGCTGGCCTGTGAATATATTGTAAGCTCCTCACTGAAAGGGGACAAATGCCTCCCCTCTAGCAAGAATTCATTTAGTGGTTCGAGATGTTGCAAACCAAGGCACTTTTCATAAAAGAAACTTGCTTGGTCAGTATGCCACAACATACTATAGAAACTGTCTTTATTCAATATCTCTTCTGTCATCATCAATTTCAGAAAGGCAATTCTGATCCGTCGTTTGTGAATAATTGTTCATCTGAGTTTGTTGACGGTGGGAGAAATGGCAAGTCTTCTCCTTTATTTAGTATTACTTGATGTACAGGCTGGGGGATAAGTTGTCCGCGAACAACATTATATGCCTTAAAATCATTATACCACTTGCCATTGTGTTCCCTCGCGTCTATTTCAAATTGAACAGTAAGATCTTCGCCGGTTTTAATATCAAGTTGTTTTATACGATCTTCTCCGAATACCGTGAATGCGAAATGCCTTGGATAGATTGCTGGTATCTCGATTACATACTCCTGCATCATCCAAGGGGTTTCTGTCTTAGACGACGTTCCTTTCTTAGGCTCTTGTACAACAATGATTTTTCCTGAGATTTCCATATTCTTCTTATTTTTTTTTAAAATACACGGAAAGCCTAAATTGCTTCAGCATAAGTAGGATTTCTTTTCTGCTTGTAAATTATTTTTGCGCCAAAATCCAAGACCCATCCCTCTTTTGCCATAAATGGCGACCCAATGATACCATCTACAGGAGGTAATACATCACTTTCGTTGTCACATTCTTTGGGGGTATCGAAGAACAATGAATATGGTGAGACCATAAAATGATCTTCAAATAAGATTGTCTCAGATTTGTCTTCACGAGAGGTAAGGAGATTAAATACTACCGTTGCGTCTTTAGCCTTTGCACTTCCAGATATACCATGAACCAAGCCATCCTCACCATGAATTTTGCAAGGTATGTTATATCTCGTAATAGCTTTTTCTGACAATATATTATCAGAACTTCCTGAATCAGCTATTGTTACAATATCCTGTCCATCTTGCTGGATGGACAGGATAGGGACACCATAATAGTCAAGCCCAATCTCCATAGGAAAGAAGAAGTCGCAGTCGGAAATGCTCAGGTTTGCTGGAGTTACCTTGGATGTGTGAAATGTAAATTCACTATAGTCTATGACCAATGAGTACTTCTGCATGAATTCATTCCCCAGGATGCCAACTATTGGTAGATCTTCCACATTTTCACATTGATATTCGTCATAAATACAGAACTTTTCGTTATATTGAATTCCACCCAGAACGAACGAGAATTTAACGGTATCGGCAGTTATAACTTCATTTGTAATAGTTTGAACATCTGTAGTTTCATTATGAATTTTACATAATTCACCTACTTGGTCCGCCATGTGACGTGACAAAATATTAACATTACTACCAGAGTCAAGCATCATCAGTCCGGTATGCTCTTCGGCATACTTGTCCATATAATCAATCTGGACAAATGGACATAGATCGCCCACAACTCTAAACATATTAACTCTGATGTTCTTTTCTGCCATGACTGCAAATATTAATTATAAGTGATGTACAAGAAAACGCGTTACTTTATGCTGAGTACATGTCGGACAGAGCATACATCTGCTGGCGGATTGCAGACATACACCTACAGGCATTACCTCTTGACACTTTTGAGGCATAAAGATCATCTGTCCTGCCAATTTTGTGATGAGCTGCCTGCGCCTGTCGTTTTTCAACAATACGTCTAACAATTCGAGCCTGTTCCTTTTCACTCTTAGAACTGTTACGATCGTTCAGAGTAATAAACAGGCCATCTAACAGTTCATTCTTGAGGGCTTTTGTCGTTTTGCTGCCTGTTTCTTCTGCCAGTGACCGACGATAGTTGCGGGTGGTTTCGAGGAACATCCAACGCTTGTTGGTCTCCTTCAAGATTTTCTCGTTGTTCATACGAACATTGGCTACCTCAAACTGCTTTCTGGTAGTTTTCTTACCAGTGGTTGCATAAGCGTTCTCACTTGCTGAATTAACACCTGCACTCTTCTTTGAAAAATTGTTCTGTTTCATAAGACTAAAATTTAAATTAAACGATATTCATTGCGTATTTCTGACGCAAAGATAAGAAGATTATTTATACATTCCAAATTTTAGTGCGTATATTTTACGCAAAGCCCAAATATTTAACAATTCTTTACGTTTTATGGAGCTTATGAAACATATTTTTGCGTAAAAATGACGCAGAGATTAAATTTTGATTTTAAAACTAAGTACACAACCATTAAAAGGAATACCGCATGAATGTCCACCTTATATATTTTTAGTTAGACAATAAGTATTTTTGGCGTATCAATTTCATGGAAATCCTCGTACTTCCTATGAAGTAATTAGAATAGGTCCTATAGGATTGGTTTTTGGTTGTTGCTGAAAGAATCCTTTAAGACAATGGGAAACTATAGAGAATGTAAATATACCCATGGGTTATAATTCGTTGTCAACAGAAAAAAGGGCTATAATGCAGATACTTATTCGGGTATTTAAGTATAAAAACGCATCATAAGACTACCATATAAGCTGTATATGGTTGAAATGCGTATGAAATAATAGTCAATAAGCGTATCATAATTCGGGAAGATAGTCTGAAAAAACTGTTTAAAGAGAATTTGATGTTTTTTGATAAAACTAATATATTAAATCATAATGAATACATTTGCACGAAACCAATAAAAGTGCATGTTATTAGCTCGTATATTATTAATTAGAATGTGCAATATATAATAGATTAACAGACTGTTACATGCTTTATAACTTTTAATCGGGCTGTAATGACGAGCCACTCTATTCTTCTTTATTTTGGCATGATAATGGATTTATCATGATTTGATGACTTGGAAGATCGTAGCCGACTCACCGTGCTATAGTGCGTCTATCAAATTTCTCTGCAAAGTTACGAGTGGCTTGTTAATGTTCAAGGTAATACCTCGGTTCATCTCGAGAATCACCACACCTTCGGGTAGAAACCACCCTTGACAATACGTTGTTTCATTATAACTTAGCCTAAATATTAAGCTTAATTCGCATCGCTGGGGGAATCGTCTATATTCAAATAATCCTGCTTCGGCTGCTCTTTTTTCTCTCTTTCGGCCACAAGGGTCATTTCTGAATTAACAAGATCGTGAGCAAAGAAGAAGTTATTAAGACGGATGTCAAGATAATCTTTCAGATTAGAGATGGCAGGGCGATACAGAATATGTGATGTGCAATATACGCATATATATTGTTCGTCGATGTCAGTGTCATAATATGTAATTACGCTACAGTTTGAGTTTGCATAATTAACAGCGTGCTTTAGCTGCTTTACAGCTTCGGTATTATCGATGCGAATTCTTTTCCAACAAAACTCCTCGATATCAAGATAATGATGATCACCAGACAATGTGATTAAGAAGTGGCTGCCTTGGAAATGGAAATCGAGATCGCCATCCTTGGTAACTTTACAAGGGCACCCCATTTCCTTAAGACATCGCTTTACCAAGTCTCTCATTACCTCATACTCTTGAACGGACGAAAGTCTATCCATCCTCTTTTTGGCCAACTCCCAATAATCAGGGTTGTATATATCGGGGTTGGCTATGATATTTTCTAATTCACCATAGCTCAGCTTGTTGATGCTATTCTGCCATCTTCTCAAAGTGGACTTATTACTATTATCTGCCATCTCCGTTTTTATTATGTTTTCATCGGCAAAGATACGCTTATTTTTCAAATTACCAACCATAATACTATATTATTTGTACATAATATTGCAATTATCACTCGCATCTCATCTGTATGATGAGTATGAGAGTGTCTAATCTGAATTAAATTCTTCTTTATTGTGGCATGATAATGGGGGTATCATGATTTGACACGGAAGGTCGTACCCGACCCACCGGGGTGTAGTGCGTCTATCAAATTTCTCTGCAAAGTTACGAGTGGCTTGCTTATGTGCAAGGTTATGCCTGCGGTTCATCTCGAAAATCTCCACACCTACGGGTAGTATTTTCGCATGAAACCTTGCACTAAAGCCTGCCCATTCTCGAACTTTAGGCATCGAAATTTAGGTAGACGCCCTTACTTCCCGTTGGTGGGGGGAGGGGTTAATTTAGAGATTTTAGCGTATGAACAATATTTATAGAGACTTGACACCGATTGAGGTGATGAAAGCTTTGGAGCAGGAGGAGAAAAGAACCAAGTACGAAAAGCTTGCTTATCGCTTGTTGCCGAAAAGCATGAAGGAGAAAGTAGAGCGAAATCCTGCTGTTGCGTTTGTTGGGAGGACTGCGTTTTTCCCAGATCTATTTCTGCGAGAAGAGAAAATATGCATTGAGATAGATGGTGGATATCACCACAAGCGTTATTTTGAAGACCTTAATCGTGACAGGGCTTTCAGAGAGCGTGGATTTGTTGTAATTCGTATAAAGAACGAAGACACTTGTGTAGATGTAGTATTCTGGCAGCGGCTTCTTGAAGGATTGGAAGGCTCTGAGGTGAATAGAGAGGATATTAGACCATTTGTCAATGAACTACGTCAAATGATTAATGATGAGATTCGTTCATGGACGAGTATGCCCGAGGATTTTATTGAGTAGTTGGTTGCAATCTAATAATGAAACGCATAAAAGCGGCTCCGATTGGAACCGCTCTTTGCAATACGTTGCTCCTTTACAAAATTAGCTAAGTTAGCTACCTTTGCTAAATACACACATTCCGCTATTTTAGCTATTTGAACAAATCTTGCGTTTTTTGCAAAGTTAGTGCTTTCTTACCATGTTTCTTCCGAATATCATCCAACCCCTTTTGGAGAAGTTGCTCTGCCGCAGAGACTTCTGAACACGAGAAGAAATGGGCAACCGCCTTCACCTGGTCTATCATGGCTTGTGATAGAACATATGTATGACGAGTATATCCAGGCTTGCAGCCGCTGGAAGCCCCTTTATTTGTTTTCTTGGATTGATTTTCATCCGTGGACTTGTTTCTTCTTGTTGCTTTTTTCTTTTGACTATCACCATTTTCGTTGCCAGTTGGCTCACTATGGTCTTCACCAAATGTGATCCTTGCCATGTCAAAATTGGCTAAGGGGTTTGTATATTCCTTCTTCATATTTACTTTGCTAATTTGTTGATTATATCAATAATGGGATCAAATGCTTGCCTTACTGCTGTTCTTTGTTTGTAGTTCATAGCAAGAGTATTAGAATCTCTAACAGCCAGACATTCTGTAATGCATGGCAAGATATTCCCATGCTTTCTTAACTCGTTTTCCGCCGTATCCATAGCCAGCCTTAAAGCATCCCTTTTGGTGTCATACTGAGTTACCATATTGGGTAAGAATAGAAACGTAGCTTTACTGATCATTCTGAAAATCTCGGCAAAGGTGACTGTTTCTCGGACATTCATACGGTCAAATCTGAATGGCATGACAGCTACATCGGCTGCGTTAAAAATAAATTTCAGATTGGGATTGTCGACAGTACCAGGGCAGTCAATAAGAACGATGCCAGGAACTTGTTTGATTCCTTGAATCTTGCTTTTTATAGTGTCATCTACCCTGAAAGGATATACAGTCCATGGAATAGGGGAGTTGTCACTTTTGATGTCGTCTGCGCGATTCTTATCCAAGGAACGTTGGGTGTCAGCATCAAGAACTACAACTGGAAGACCTTTTTCTACGCAATAGGTCGCAAAGAGTGTACTGAGGGTTGTCTTGCCAGTTCCACCCTTTAGGTTTGAAAATAAAACAATCAAATTCTTCATTGTGCTATTGTTACTATTTTTGTTAATGTTATGTATTACGCAAAATTAGCTAACTTAGTTAAGATAGCTATATTAGCTATCAGTCTCCGTGGGGGAGGTGCCAGTCTTTAGCTTAGCTACAAGCTCAATGGTGTCTGTGAAGTACGTGCGACACTCGGCGAGAGTAAGCAATACAGACTCTCGCACCTGTGGTATCTCAAGATCACCAATCAAAACATGCTGCATGACATCACCGAGTTCATTTGTCATGCGCTTACAGAAATTCTCACTGGTTACCAAGTCGGTGATTACCTCTTGGGTAACCTGATTGTTAATTGCTCTTTGTTCTTTCATTGTTGTTTTATATTTTGAAGTGAGTTTGAAGAAGAGGTCCATAACCTTAAAAAGGTTTTGGGGACTCTTCTTCATTAAATAATTTATTAGAATAATTCATTAAATTATTCTTTAAATTATTATTGAGAGAGTTTTTTGTTGCGTAATTAGTTGATATAGAGTCTTTTACGATTATGGCTTGCGACAGAAAATGACATAGTGTGCGACAGGAAATGACATAGTGTGCGACAAGAAATGACATAAATGCCTTGTTTCTGCGACAGAAAGTGATATAGTGTGCGACAGAAAATGACATAATTGATATGATTATGCACTTATATTCAATTATGGAGTATACGGTAGCATATAAAGAGTATAATCCCTTTTTTAGGATGCCGTTTGCGACAGAAAATGACATGAGATGCGACAGGAAATGACATAGTTTATACCAATAGGTAACAGCTCTTTCGACAGGAAATGACATATTTGTCCATAGGTAATTTCTGAGCATGAAAGTTAAATATATAGCGTTTTTTGTCATATGCTTTATTCTTCTTTTTGGTGAATATAGGTTTATTTACGTCCAAAGAAATCACTATTTAATTTAATTATGTACTTTGTTTGTTTCTTTATTCCTTTTGTTTCTTCCCATTGCTTAATCATCCCAGCATCGCAAAGAGCATCAAAGGCGGTTGTCATCTTTTTCTTGCCACGTGAATACTGTCTTTGTCTGAAATCATTCAGACCAATATTCTCTGCTATGGTTATTTCATCCAATGTCAAGTGAAAAATATTATTCCTAGTGAATTCTGACAGATAGACCACCATGTTGATTACACTATCTGGAGGTAGTTTATACTTTTGCTTGGTATTCGTATCTTTATTATTCTGATAATAATCGCGAATCTTTAAGTATAGATTATTTCGATGACGAATGTAGCTTTTGCTGATTCCTTCGAAAAATATAGGATGAAGTTGTACGTATCTATAGAACTCCTTTCTTATTCCATCCTTTGTCGTAACTATATTAATTTCTCGAGAGATAATTAAATTTACCTCTTTTATTACATATTTACTTATTTCATTGCCATTTTCTTTATACATATGTTCTGTTCGACTGAGATATACCTTTTCGTTACTTAAGTCGTTAAGTATATTGCCTATTTTTTTGATGCATTCAGGATGGGCATCTCCCCAGATGTACTGTGCTAATTGAGTGGGGTTGCAATAAACCTTTCCTTGATTATAATAATCGTTTCCATTCTTTCCTTTTCTCCAATTGTATGTATTATCTTTAGATTGACAGTTGTATATCTCTTCTAAGACCATCAGAACAATTCTATGGAGTGAGGTGAATTTAATTTGATCGGCATTCATTTCGTAAAACTTGGTTGGTGAATCAGCTATGGTATTATCAGATGACGCTTTTTCTGAAACCATCTGCCACTCTTTCTTTTTTTCTTCTGAGAGATTATCGTAATCACAGTTTGGCGTATTCTTCACGCCATTTACTTTTGCATGGTTGATAAAATAAGAATATATACCTATGCCAGATTCGTAACATCTGACATTATTGTTTCTACTTTCTTGTTTTTTTGTTGTTTCTCTCATTTTTAATAGTTGAATGTCATTTGCTTTGCTTGTGGATTATTGATTTCCTGGGTTGTTGCGTCGCTTTTATCGAGGATACGACCAGTGTTTCCTTCGAATTGGAATGTGCTTGTAAGGCCACTGGAGTAACCTCGACGCTTTAGTATCTTAGCGAAGATTGCTGAAGAATTGAATTCTTTTGTGCCTTGATACTTAGCTATTTCTTCTCGTCGTTCGTCTGTTCCTGGATCTTCTGTCTTTTGACAGTTCCACAAACCTACTATTGTATTTGCGATACGCTCAATATCACCAGCTTCACCAATATTGGTCGTTAGTAAATCTTTGGCTGATTTTACCTGACGATTGAATTGGGCTCCAAATACTATTGGCAATCCGTATTCCTCATTTACGGCCAGATTTTTTAGACTTATACATATTTCTTTTAGTTCATCCTCTCGTGAGTGGTATTTGCTTCTAAGAGGGGCGTTAAGAAGCTGTACATAATCGATAAATACAATATCACATAGTCCTTTCCTGCGCATGTCGATTATGAAGGATGTCAGTGAGTCAACGGCAAAATCAACATACTGAACATTTAATCGTCCTGCTTCTATTAATTGATAGAAGTTGTTCTCTTGTTCCTCAAATTCCACCATATTCTGCTTGTTTTCCAGGAAATGGCTATAGTCATCATATTCAGCTTTACTAATTTGGGGGAGTTTGTTGGGGTCTCCGTCAGCAATTGTATGATTTGTTATAATGTTCCTATTGTTATTGCCAAGCTCTACTTTGGCAAAAACATTCAAAAGATTTATGTAGACACTCTCCAGTGCTTCTTCATAACTTAATATCAACACTTTCTTATCTGGGTATTTTACGCAGACGTGGAGGGCGAGGTTGAGAAGAAATGTTGTCTTGCAATGCCCCGTTGCACCAACGATAAACGTGAGTGCTTTTGGTGCTATCATAAGTTCTTCTGTACCAAAATGATAGCCTGTAGATAGATTTTGGCCTCGAGATGAAAGCAATTCACGGATTCTATTCTTGTCGGCTCCTTTATAATATGGAGCGAAACTGCTACAAGTTAGAGTTGCTACATCAGATTTTAGTATATCTGCCTCATTGATCAGTTCGCAAATATCAACTGTTCGATCTGTGCAACCATTAGCAAGTTGTTGTGCTACCATTTGGGTCTTACGACGTAATGAGAGATCTTTCAGGATTCTGATATGTTCCTCAAAGTTTATCTCTCGCCCTGGATACCACTCGGTCCTGACAACTACATCTGCAGGTGTAATCTCAGAAATGCCTTCAGTCAGAACTTTTTCTGTAATTGTTATGTAATCAGGAGTCTTTCCTGCCGCTATTAATTCGCTTATAATCCCAAAAATAGTGGCATTCTGTGGGGTATAGAAGAGATCCTTTGTTAACCCTTCATCATGGAATATATAAGCTTTGCCATTTTGGCATGCCCATACGAGGGTGCCAAGCACTGCAATCTCTATATCTTCGCTATGCAAAACTGTTTGATTATTATTGCTTGTCTTCAGCATCTGTCAAATGTAATTAGAAATAGTCTTGTTGACGATCTTGAAGTCTTTTTAAATCGAATACATTGTATTCAATCTTACCTGGACGTTTGCTTACAGGTACGAGGCTTCCTTCCTTAACCCAACGACGAACATTCCCAGCTCCATAACGTTTAAAAGCTTGATTTTGCGAGATGATGTCGTTCGGCTCGCGGAGTGCCTCTGTAGTCAGCGCAGCAAGCTCTCTCGCGAGGTCCTTCACGAATACCTCGTAAGGCACCAGCTTATCAACGAATTGTATCATGGGATGTTCCATAATATTCTATTTTCTTATTAAAAACTACTAATTAATTTTTAGGATTAACTCGATGTGCTCTAACCCATTCATCCAGTTCTTTACGGTCGAAATGGAGGCCAATGGTTTTATAGTGCGGTATTTGTTTTGCCGACGTGAGTTTGTACATCTTACTTTTACTAATACCAGTGTAGGTACAGGCCTCACGGAAGGTCAGGATCTCCTTTTGATTAAGAAATATAGCTTCTAATGCCGTGAGCCTTTCTTCAATTGTTGCGTCCATATCTTTATTAGTATTATCTGTTTTTTATTCTATTGACATCTTCTGCCTTATAGAATATCTTGTTACCAATTTTTATAGGTTTTAGTATATCATTCTTATCCCAGCTATGTAAAGTAGTGTGAGACACGGAGAGTCGAAGCATCACCTCTTTTCTTGGGATGAGATTGTCTATAGCTGGTATCTCTCGTTTGGATATACCGGAGTCTATTATTTTTTTTATACTACGAAACAATGCAATAACACCTTTGGGCGTTAGGCATATTATTACATGTTTATCATTTCTGACAATACTGGATGCCAGTTCCTTGTTTAAAAGTTCTGCGTCGAAGGATGAATCCTGTGAGTTGTGACTCTCTTTGAAGTCTTGGATGTCTACTTTCTTCATTTTTTTACTTTTATTCTTTTATAATTCATATTATTTATGTATTTTTGCATCGTCGTTGAGCCATTTATAAGTGGTTCTCTGATATTGATGTCAGAAATGTGATTGCAAAAGTAATCAAAAATCAGACAATAAATGCACAAATGTCTGAAAATTGATATATAATTAACTCAAATTAACATACATGGGCGTAAAAGAAGACTTGTTTGAAGATTCTCATGATAAAGAACAGAGTATAAGTATTCCTGATATTAATGTTGGGGCTATGATTTCAAAATATCTTTCTGATAAAAGATATTCTCAAGCAGATCTGGCTAAACGTCTTGGAATGCCATCTTCTAATGTAAGTAGACTATTGAAGAGAAAATCGATTTCTACTAAATTTTTGATGCATATATCTATGCTCTTGGATTTCAACTTCTGCTCTTATTTCTGTAATGAAACAGATGAATATAGAGAAGGAAAGTTTGAATATGCTATTGGAGGTCTTGGAGATAAAGTGTCCAGACGGCTTAAAGAATTAAAAATGACTCAGACGGAATTTGCGGCAAAACTTGGTGTAGCTCGTACTGACGTTACTCGAATTCTTAATAAGTCTTATTTTGATACATCTAAACTTGTTGCTATATCACGAGTATTGAACTATAATTTTTTTAATGACTTGTATGTTCACACTTCTCCATCCCTCATAACATATGAGTATATTGCTAATACGCCAGATTCTGGTATTCGTAAGTTGAGTATTCAACTATTAGCCGAGAACGAGAAGATTAAGGAAACGTTACAGAAACAATTAGAACTGATTAAAAAACTAAAATTAGAAATAAAAGAAATGGGGGGTGAGGTGATTTTTTCGGATGATAATGCTGATGTATAGTGCTAATATTGATTCTTAGTATTCACGCGTACATTATATATAAATAATACGGCGTCAGTAAATGTAAATCAGCCCAAGTCTTTTATAAGGACTTTTTCAATTAATAACTTCATATTTGTGGCGTTTTTCTTTGGTGATTAAAAAAGAAATGCATATCTTTGCAGCGTCGAAAATGAAAAAAGAGGAAAGGATAAGAAAAGGAGTGAGTTTACAAATGGTTTACAACAACTTCTTGAATCCCCTATAAAATAAGGAATTCCTTGCTGCCGCGCAGGCTGCTGTTGAAGAGTAATCCCTTCAATCACTATAAAAAAAGAACCCCGTCAAGTTTTACCTTGGCGGGGATTTTTTGTTTGTCTTGTTTATATTAATCTTTCAAACAACCAATGGGAACCACAAATATGCCGTCTGGCCTTTGGTATGCATAAGGCCCAACTGCAGTAAGAACCATCTTAAATGAAGGCTTTTTCATTTTCGTTGTATCAATGGTGTTTGCAAGCGTATTCAATGCATCAGCACCATCGTTTATCAGCTTTTCGCCGCCAAGTTTTACCTCTATCAGTCCATATGTTCCATTACGGCGGTGTAGCACGGTGTCGCACTCAAGTCCTGAACTGTCGCGATAATGATAGAGCTTCCCATCAAGTGCTTCAGCAAATACACGTAGGTCGCGTACAGCCATATCTTCGAAGATAAGACCAAATGAGTCCAAATCGTTTATCAGGTCTTTTGGACCTAAACCTAATGATGCCGTACCAATGCTTGGGTCAACGAAATGACGAGTATCGCTAGTACGAATCGCAGCCTTACTGCGGATGTTAGGATTCCATGCATCGAGGTCTTCAATCACAAAAAGCTTTCTTAGAGCCTTGATATAGTCAGCGACGGTATCCTCGTCAAGTGTTTTTGCGTCGTTTGATAGCATATCGGCCTTAATGGTACTATAGGGCACTTGCTGAGAAATATTACGGGCATAAGAACGAAGCAACAGACGCGTACGTTCTGGGCTGCGTTTTACACCATCTACTCGTTGTATATCTCTTTCTGCTATGTCATCAACATAGCCAAAAGCCTGATCCAGTGCAATATCACCTTCTAGCATTGTTGCTTGAGGCCAACCGCCACGACAAGTCAGATAGGCAATGCGCTCCAAATCGATGCTATTGGGTTGGGGAGCAAACGTCTCGCCATCAAAGAGATTTGTTAGGCTGACGCTACCCGTAGATTCTCCAGACTCATATAGACTCATCGGACGCATCTTGACTCTGCCAATACGCCCCGTCCCACTATGAACTGTATCTTCAGCCTGTGGTGCAACTGTAGAACCAGTCAGGATGAATTGAGAAAACGCATTTCGCTTATCCACTTCATTTCTGATAGTATCCCATAGTTCTGTTATCGTCTGCCATTCGTCAATCAGTCTGGGTGTTTCGCCTTGAAGGAGAGTCTTTGAACTGATTTCCATCATCTGCTTGCTCTGTTTTAAAACTTCTGTGTCTCCTAAATCAAGCAGACTCTTAGCTTGCTGGCGCGCTGTCGTTGTCTTGCCGCACCATTTTGGTCCTTCAATCAACACTGCACCCTTACCTGCCAGCTTGCGAGCCAAAAGTCTGTCAACAATTCTTGGTTTATACATATTATTCATCATTTTATTCGTTGTTGATTTTGTGCGCAAAGTTACAGATTTATATTGAATTGTCCAAATTTTTTTTGATTTTTCGGTTGTTTGTGGTGATTTTATTCGGTTGTTTGTGAAAGTTTGGTTCGGTTGTTTGTAATTTTGTATGGGGATTTTTATTGAAAAGTGTAGTTTTTGGGTGCTAAAACTCATTGAAAAGTGTAGCTTATTTGCACTGAGTAAAATTACTCACACCACTGAGTAAAATTTTAATTTAATTCTAAATGCTTGACTATTAGGTGATTAGTGAATATAAGTAACTACCAAAACTTGCCAAAGCCCATATCATTAGAGCAATAAGTATTAGTAAAATGATGAGCACTACGGCTGACTGTATAGCTTTTTGATTCACCTCCTTTGTTACGGTCACGTTGCCGTCAACAAATCCTTGAATCATCGCCATGTTCTTAGTGTTAGCGCGGTGAAATACATCAATAATATCGCCAATAAAGAATGGTATCATACCCAATAGCACATCACGGAGTGCATTGTTGATAATGGCAAGAGTCAGTGGTATACTTTTGATGACACGGGTTGAGAAATAGATAAAAGGTACTACGCATAATATGGTTATCATATCGCCCCATCCTGGAATGACTCCGATGAGTGCATCAAGATAGTAGCGATCCATATAACGAGTGATATCGTTCATCGTCTGATAGACTTTGTTGTCCATCAAACGTTTCCTTTGTAACAGTCTTTTTTCGTCTTTATTCATTTATTCTTCTTTTGAATATCACGATAGTCAAAGAGCAGGTTCCAAATGCCGTCTTCTGATAGAACTCCGCGTTTGAGGTCTGGGGGAAGTTTTCCTGCTTCATCAGCAGCAAAGTCCAATTTCCACAACTCACTACTATAGTATTTGTTGAGTTCGGCAATATCATCTTTGATAGCCTTCAGAGAATCTACAGTCCCATCCTTGATGGCAGCCAAGGCACTATTGAAGTGTTGCTCCATCCACTTGATTCGCTCAATTTGTAATAGCTTGCAAATCGAGTCCTCTCTGATAATCTTTGGTGCAGACTTTCCTGCCAGTACAAGCACTTTCTTGCCATTGCGATAAATATGTAGCTGGCGAGAACGGACTACGGCAGTCAGTTCTGAATCATCCTGTATGGCCATCCATAGAGAATGATATAGGCCATCCTTTTCGAATAGCTTGCGTTGCAGGTGCGAGCACATGTTTATCGTATCGATGGTTATCATACCTGCTTTTCCTTTGTAAATGCGTAAACGCCCATTGTTGGCAGAATAACTAATAGCAGTAATGCAATCTCTACCAATGCGTACGACCCGAAATAATCTACCAGTGTCTGGAATTTTATGATTCCATCAACCAGCAAGACTAAAAGGGCAAACCAGCAAAGAGAAAAAATAGCAGAAAACTTGATTTTCCGTTTCTTCATTGTATTTCCTTTAATGCTCCTGTTTCTGAATCAATGATAAAACCACGAACCATTATGTCCTTTGGTACAAGTGGATGAGTCTTGATGGTTTCTACTGTCTTACGAACAGATGTAGGTGTGTCCTTAAATCCTTCCAACCATTGGTTGAGATCAATGCCACACTTGCGGATGGTGTCGAGTGTTTCGTCTGTCACACCACGGGCAATCATCTCGTGATGGAAATGGTCATAGCTCATATGGCAGGCTCCGCAATGCGAGTGAGCCACGACCATGATTTCCTCCACGCCCAGTTCATAGATGGCAACAATCAAACTGCGCATGGCAGAGTCGAAAGCTGAGATAACCAGGCCTCCTGCGTTCTTGATAATCTTTGCGTCACCATTTTTAAGACCGAGAGCCGCAGGGAGTAGTTCTGTCAGTCGGGTATCCATGCATGAAAGTACCGCCAGTTTCTTATCGGGGTACTTGTCTGTCAGATACTTTTCGTAGCCTTTTTGAGCCACAAACTCCTTATTGAAATCAATAATCTGGTCTATCATACACATAATGCCTAAATACATTTAAAACTGCTGGCAAAAATACGAATTGTTGCTGACTTTTTGCTATATTTGTGCCGATATTTATGATAGTTTTATAATCAAACCTGAAATAGATAATAAATATGAAGCTAAACTAGGAATTCTTCCATGATATATTGCTCGATAGATGCTGCTGACATACCTGAGAAGTCGCAGACGGCCTTTCCCTGGTGGATGTAGGTCATCTCGTCGCAGATGTCAGCGATGGCAGCAACGATATGTGAGGAAAGGATGACGCAACGGCCCTGGGCCTTTAGGTCCTTGAGCCACTGTCTTAGGATGATTGTTCCGGCAAGATCGATGCCGTTGAAGGGTTCGTCCATGATGACGATGTCGTTGTCCTGCAGCATCAACGTCAGCAGCATCAGGCGCTTTTTCATGCCTAAGGAGTATCTGCTGGCGTATCTCTGGAGCGGCAGGGCGAACTTCTCATTCAACTGCTCAATCTCGTCTCGGCTGATGGTCTTACCCTTGGCACGCAGACAGAACTCGATGTGTTCCATGCCTGTGACGTAAGAGTAGTAGAAGGGCGTATCGTTCATGTAACCAATCTGCTTGTTCTCGTTGACGACGACTGAACCGTCGTACGACTCGATTCCGGCAATACATCTGAACAGCGTGCTCTTGCCTGCGCCGTTCTCGCCCATGATGCCATACACCTTGCCGCCATCAAACGAGTGGCAGAAGTTGTCGATGACCGTGAGCTCACGATATTTCTTTGTTAAGTTCCTGATTTCAATCATCATTTATATTTCTTGATTACTAAATAGGCATGATAAGCCAGTATGACGGACACGATGACGGAGAGCACTAAGGCCTGTGGCACCAGTGCCGACACGCAGAAAATGACATTCAAGGCCACATACACAAGGGCTGATATGAGGTCGTTACCACTGTTGGTTCCGCCGCTTACGAAGCAAAGCATCTCTACTTGAAACAGCAGAAGACTTGCACCAAGGCAGTAGGATTCGCCTAAAAGCAACTGCGACCAACTGGGGGCAACAAGTAGCAGACATACGATAAAAGGCAGAAAGATGATGCACGCATTTCTCAGGGCAAACAGCAATTTCAGCCGGAGAAACCTCGCAGCACTCTTGTAATGAAACAGATACTCCATATGCCACTCGCGCATCATCAACATGCTGAAGACAGAAACGGCTATCATACTGACACCGATGACCAGATGGCGGTTGCCGATGTAGGCACCAATGGCTCCTGCCGCCATGAGTGGCAAGAGTAGGGGGAGCGTGAGGCGCGCTGCCCGATGATATTCGTAACTGCCGGAGGCCAGACACGGGCATGTGGGCAGGCGCAAGGAGATGCCTCCGCAAGGCAAGAAGCACACGATCACCAATGCCAGTAGAACGATGGCTACAGCCCAAGGTGCGCTACGATAGAGGAAGAAACACAGGAAAGGGGCGGACAGAAGCGTGTATTCCGCGAAGAACAACATCTTCGTACGTCTTTCGCAAAAGATGGAGCAGAGAAACACGCTATCGCTGCGCGTGAGGTGCCAGGCCAATAGCAGGGTTACATCAACCAGCACGCTATAATAGACGGGAGCCGTCCCCAATTCTTTCCATGTTATCACTCCCAATAACATAAGGAGCAACAGGGCGGGAACAGCCGCGAGTTTCAGCTCCCTAATCATCCGCCACAGGCATCTGATTCTAAGTCCCCCATATAGCCTCAATATGTCGTACATGTTATATTCTGCTTATGTCTTTTTTTATTCGTACAATAGATTTATTCGTTATCTTTAGTCCAAGTCATTTTGATGTGAGGAATGCCATCAAGCATGAAGGTGTCGGATGACTGCTTGAATCCTACGTTTTCATAGAATCCCTTGGCATATTCCTGTGCCTCTATGTCGATAAGTGTTGCGCCGAAATGCTCTATGGCTGCATCAATGGCATGGAGCATGATTTGTTTGCCATAGCCTTTACCACGCACGGTGGTAATGACTCTGCCAATCGAAATCTCCTTCATGTGGGTACCAGCAGGACATACACGAGCCAAAGCTACAACCTTGTCGGCTACAGTCAGCCACAAGTGAATGGATTCCTGGTCATCTCCGTCCAAATCCTGATAAACGCAGTTCTGCTCAACCACGAATACCTCGCTACGTACTCTAAGGAGTTCGTACAACTCGTCCGTGGTCAGTTCCTGGAACGTTTTCTTATGCAGTTTCGGTTCTAATTGTTTCATTATATTTCCAAACATAAAATATCAACAAGTTCATTCATACGCTCTATGATGTAGTCAGCTCCGACTTTCTGGAGCTCTTTTTTGCTGCCGTTGCCCCATGTTACACCACAGGTTCTGGTGCCGGCATTAGCTCCCATCAGGATATCTACAGCCATATCGCCTACCACAAGCGTTTCGTTAGCTTCGAACTGCAAGGCATCAAGCGTCTTCAGTACGGGCTCTGGCTTGGGCTTTGCTTCCTTTACATCGTCGGCGCCAATCATATAAGATATGTAATCAGCAATGCCCATATCGTGAGTCAATTCAGTGAGAGAATTGCGTGAACGCGATGATGCGATTGTAAGTGTATAGCCTTTTTGATGCAGGGCCGATAAGGTATCGATAACACCAGAGAAGGCTGTGGGTTTGATGCGCTGCAGATTCTCGTTGAAAATCCGTCTGTACGTCTCTGCGAAGCGAGGCACGAGTTCTTCCTGAATGTCGGGGAACAGTGCCTTGATACATCCTGCCAGGGGTAATCCTATTGTTGAGGCACACTCAGCCTCGCTACGCTCTGGTAATCCAATCTCCTTGATCGCCATCCGCATAGTAGTTGTGATGTTACGACGGGTATCACCCAGCGTCCCGTCAAAATCAAATATAATTAGTTTAATCTTACTCATCTAACAAATTACTCTCCTATAATTGTAACAACCAACTCTCTTGCACCACCATAGTTTCTGTACTCACAGAAGTAGATACCTTGCCAGGTACCGAGGTTCAAGCGACCATCGGTGATGGGAATGGTGATGCTGACGCCGCTCAGTGTCGACTTAGCGTGGGCAGGCATATCATCGGCACCCTCCAACGTATGCTCGTACTCAGGACGATTCTCTGGAACCAAGCGATTGAAGATGGTTTCCATATCCACACGAACATCTGGATCACAATTCTCATTGATGCTCAGTCCGCAGCTGGTATGCTTGGTAAAGATGTTCACGATGCCCGTCTTTGGCAACTTGGGCAGCTGACTTACTATCTCGCTCGTTACCAAATGGAATCCACGACGTTTGGGATTCAGAGTTATTTCGATTTGCTGTACCATATCCTTATCTTAAAGTATTGTAAACTTGGTTGCAAAAGTACGAAAAAAAGTGGAGAAATATGTATCTTTGCCATGAAATCAGTATGTTTTGTAATATAAAGATGAAGTACATTGCTTTAACATTCGTATTTATAGCCTTGTTTTTAAGCTCATGCCGCAATAACATGATTACGCAAGAAATGGCTTATGATGGAGTGAACAACTATTGTCATAAAGTATACGACTGGAGTGCAGCAAAGGATAATCCCGACATCATGTATCTGCAGATGGGCGAAGAAACGGATTCTACGTATCAGGTGGTATTCCGAAGCTATACAGGTGCTTTTGTGCATTTCTATGTAGATAAGACGAGTGGCACCACAAAAATGGTAGAGAAAGTGCCATCCCTTAATATCGAGGAGCAAGCCGGCACCATCAACTTATTTGATTATCTTAAGAAATAAGAATGAAACGTTTTGAGTTGAACCTGCGAGATCTTGGTGGCATACCTTGCGCTGAAGGGGTTATCCCTCGTGGCGTGTTTCTGCGTAGCGGCAAACTCAGCATCCTTACTAAAGAGGAATGCTCAGGATTCTGCAGAAAGCATCACATTGGTTGCGTGATTGACCTTCGTACTCCTGTTGAATCGGCAGAGTTCCAAGATCCTTTACCTGATGATGTGAAGTATTTGCAGATTCCACTATTGAAGGATGCTGCTGTTGGCATAACTCATGAGACGGGTTCAGATCCGATGACCATCATTCGCAATCTGCGTAAGCATCCCGAGAAGCTGAAGGAGATGGTTCCCGACTTCGAAACTCTTTATATCAATGTGGTTACTGATGATTACAGTCGCGCTCAACTGGATAAGGTGGTTTCTATCTTGAGAGAGAATGAAGCGAGTGGTATCTGCACGCTTTTCCATTGTACAGCGGGTAAGGACCGAACTGGCATAGTGAGTATGGCCCTACTAAAGTCGTATGGAGTAAGCGACGAAGATATCATCCGTGACTACATGCGAACCAACCGAAATGCTTTCTGGCCAACGATTAAGAAATGCATCGGTGTAGCTATCCTTACCAGAAACTGGGATTTGGTAAAAACTGGCTATAATTCATTCATGGCCGACCGTAAGTTGATTGAAACAGCAATAAAACACTATAAGTAATTATAAGAGCTGTATAGTTTCACCTTCTCTTTTTATCTCCCAGAACGGAATCATCTTCATACCATATTAAAATTAATATCCAAGGTTTTCGCCTACCAGTACTACTACATGACGGCCTTGGGGTGAGTTACGCAGAAAGTGAACGTAGTTGCAAATACACTCCGGCGAGTTGCAGTTATGGCACACGCCATCCGTATGGCAAGGCGTATGAATATCGAAACGGGCTGCGTTGATGGGCGACGCCGTGCTACGCGCCCTTGCGAGTGCAGCCTCTACATTCTGAGCCACTTTGTTCAGACCGATAACAAAGATAACCTTCTTAGGTCCCCAGGTGATGGCTGCCACACGGTTTCCGTTGCCATCGATATTTACGATAACGCCGTCTTCCGAGATAGCGTTGGCACTCGACAGATACACATCGGCCGAGAATGCCTTGAGATAAATGGCTTGCTTATCTTCAGGTGTTTCAGCCAGGTCGCGATCCAGAACCTCCAGTGTGCCACGATCTTTCAGATATTGCGGGATACCCAGGTCGCGTACGGTCATCGTACCGCCCCAAGTCACACTACTTCCGTCGGCGATAAGTTCCGAAACTTTCTTCACGGCTTCTTCTGCCGTCGCACAATAGAAACCCTCTATGTGGCGACGTTTCAGATTCTTGATAATCGTCTGAGCCAGGAGCTCATTTCTTTGCTTTTGTGGTGTCATAACTTAACTCTTTATTTCACAAAACATACTGATTTACTACGTCCAGAATTCTTTTTCGCCGGTTGGGGCCATCTCGCCTTGGCATTGGGGGCAGGTGTGCTTGTCCCAAACCCTGATTTTATCGCTGCCACATTGCAAACACAGGCGGCCCACTTCGCTTCGGTACGATGGTGCCACGTCGGCAATGATGCCACCAACCACCAGGTTCTGGATGGTGTGGCAGTCGGGACATGATACGGCCGTAATCTCCTGACGGAAGAGCCCGCGCCCCTCGTACACCTCGGCCTCATAGCCGCATTGCTTACAGCGATATTTCAGTTTCCAAGCCACGCTATTATCGGATAAAATTGGTTCGCAGCGGACTCTCCAGTGCAGGATGTCCCTCTTCGTTTACGTTCAACTTTTTAATCATCCACGCCATGTTGCGTCCAAGCGTACGCATCGTCTGCATGCCTTCCTCGTCCTGCGCGGCCTGTCCGGGTGTCTGTCCGTACACCATGTTCCAGTACTGCGAGCTGACTACTGGCATGTTCTGGATGGTGAAGTACTTGTTCAGACGGTCGAAGGCTGCCGATGCACCTCCTCTGCGACATACCACCACGCTGGCACCGGGTTTAAACGCCAGCTCGTTGCCCAGAGAGTAGAACACACGGTCTAGCAGGGCACAGAGCGATCCGTTCGGACCACCGTAATACACGGGTGAGCCCACAACCAGTCCGTCGATACCATCCTTCACGGCTCGCCAAACCTTGTAGTACAAGTCGTCGCGGAACGTACAGCGTGCACCGTTACGTCCACACATGCCACAGGCAATACAACCCTGCACGGCCTGCTTGCCAATGCTGATAATCTCGGTTTCAATACCCTCGCTGTTCAGGGTCTTTGCCACCTCGCTCAAGGCTGCGAACGTATTGCCGTTCTCCTTGGGACTTCCGTTAATTAAAAGAACCTTTGCCATAAATCCTTAATTTCTTTTCAACATATAATAGGTGTGTATGATAGCTGCTTTGGGTGCGTATATCATCATTCTGGGGCCCGTCCAGCGCATTACCTTACGTATGGCTTCGCGCTCCTGTGGGGCGTAGCAGTGTATGGGGCATCGTTTGCACACCGTTTTCTTCTCGCCAAATCGGCAGTGGTCCAGTCGCTGGCACGCATAGTCGGCCAGATGCTGGTATTCTTCTGTCATTGTATCCTGATGCAGATGATGGCGACAATAAAGCTCAATCATCTTTCTTACGGTCTGCTTTTCTCTTTCAATTTTACTCATGTTTGTAGTTTCCTTCTAAGTCTAATTCACAATTCTTATTAAAATGGACTGCAAAGATACACTATTCTAATGTAATTTTACTACTTTTGCACCAAAGATTAACAAAAGTTTAGTAGTCATGTTACAAGTAGGATTAAAACATACAAGTACTCTGGTGGTAACCGACGATGTTACCGCCGTAAAGATAGGTTCGGGCGATATGGCTGTGCTGGCCACCCCCGCTATGATGGCGTTGATGGAGAATGCGGCTATGCTGGCTGTGGCCGATGAGCTGCCCGAGGGCTGTACTACCGTTGGCGGACATATTGCCTCGTCGCACCTCAAACCCTCAAAGGTGGGCGACACAGTTACCGCTACTGCCGAGGTGGTGAAGGTAGATGGCAAGAAGATTGAGTTTAAGGTAGCTGCTTATTCGGGCGATGTGCTGATAGGCGAGGGTACCCATTTGCGATTCGTTGTCGATCGCGAGCGTTTTTTGTCGAAACTTGGTTAAGTGATTACAAATCATACTGATATGAATAATACCGATTTAAAGTGGGTGGCCTGCTGGGGTAATGCCACCTCGATTACCGACCGTCGCGAGGCCGTTTATGCCAAGAATCTCACCTTGAGTTATCCAGTACGCATGCCGTTTGCCGGCAGCGCCTTGCGTTTTCGTTTCTCCAATCTCACCGGCACCGAACCCGTAACCCTCACCAAGGTGTTTGTAGGTCACACCCCCATTACCTTTGGTGGTGCCATCAGCGTTACCCTGCAGCCTGGTAACGAGGTTGAGAGCGATGCCATCAGCTACGCCGTACATCGTGGCGATACCGTGGATGTAAGCATGTATCTGGCCGATTACACCCAGATGAATAGCGGCACACTCATCACCGGTCCGCTGTCGAAAGGTTTTTATGCTTATGGCGATTTTGCCGAGGCCGACGAGCTGCCCCTCGACCTTACCCGCCACACCAACTGGTTCTATTTCCTTAATACCATCGATGTGCTCACATCGCCCGATAACCACGCCGTAGTGTGCTATGGCGACTCTATCACCGCCCAGTCGTGGCCCGACTATCTGGCCCAGCTCGCCTTTGGCACCAACGTGGCCATCATCC
>JAEEGG010001478.1_pt1 | contig 63875 bp, 52 predicted proteins | sample 9134161 | NCBI WGS metagenome assembly JAEEGG01 (sample SAMN16246543, study PRJNA631951) | gut metagenome | biome: gut microbiome; feature: rumen; material: CR-attached | host: Bos | place: Iran: Karaj | collected 2018-10
TGGGTGAATATTTCATCCTGTCGGAACACCCCGATTCCGCATCCTCATGCTACAGGCAAATCCTGGAACGAAATTTAAGCTCAGAGGGTGTGTTTAACGCCTCCAAACTCCTGTTCTCCCTGTCCGACCAGGCAGGCAACACAGCAGACGCCGTCAAATATGCCAGGATTTTCGTGAATGAGAACAACACGCTGAACATGGGTAAACGGCAGGAACTGGCAGCCACCGTCAACAACCAATACCAGTATCACCGGAACCAGCGGGAAGAGCAGCAGCTAAAAGCAGAGAACAGCCGCAACAGAAGCCTACTGTTCATGGTCATTCTATGCTCAGTTCTTCTGATGACAGCATTGTTACTCTATGTGTTCTACAAGAAAAACCGACGGCTGAAGACACAGGTTTGGATGCAAAATGAACTGCTGCAACTGAAGAAAGACAAGAGCGAGCTGGAGCAGGAAATCGACCAGCAGCAGACCCAAATCGAACTGTTGAAGGAAGACCTGCATGCAAAGGAAAATCAAATGAACCACTATCTCTCAGAAATAGAGAGGTACGACCGCGACTCAGCGGAGAAAGAGAAAGAGCTGAAAGAGAAAATTGAACAGAACCAGTCGCTGATAGGGATGCTCAACCAACTTCAGTTTACGGTCAGCAACGAAGATATCATCCAGAAAGTGAAAAAAGCCTCTTTCGGTCAATATAAAATGACAACCGACGACTGGAATGCTTTCTGCGGCGCCATCGACATGCTCTACCCTACTTTCAAAGGAGACCTGGTGGAGAAACTGGGTAAATTCAACCGAAATCAGATGCTGGTGTGCTACCTGATGCGCATTGGCATTAACCCGCCTCAGATTCAACAGCTGCTGAATCTCCCCAAGACCACCGTCTGGAGATGGGTCACCCGATACAAGGAGGTTTTAAAAAGCGAATGGATTTCCGCATCCGGGTCATGAACGCAAAATAGGGGGAAAACTTTGTTGTACGGCTATTGCATGCGTGGGTGAGGATTTGAAGAGGTTTTGGTGACGGGGGTTGTACGGTTTTTCTTAGACACCCCACGGGGAGTCTCTACACCTACGGCTATTGCATGCGTGGGTGGGGATTAGTAAGTCCAATTTGTAAATAGAAAAACTATTTCCTTTGCAGAAAGATTTGGATTATGTCGTCCACATACTGCTTTAAGGAATTTCCTTTCACAATCTCCACCTCGTCGATAAGCCCTAAGACAAAGCGTCCTGCTCCTTTGTTGTTACAAATGGGCAGATGGACAAGGAAATGGTAGTCGTCTTCTTTGACAAAACGTGTCTCATCGAGACCGTATTCCTCCATCAGGATGGTTTTGGACACGGTAGTCAGACGCAAAATCACCTTCGATACTTTCTCACCTGAGAATCCGAAAATATCCGTGAAATAGCTGACATGACGGTCTGTGAACTCCCATTTCTTGTCCTTGCACACCACATTACCTTTGATACGGGTCACCTTGAACGTCTTACACATATCCGACTCTGGCTCATAGCAACGGATCTCGTTGGTGCTGGAAAGGAATTGGAAAGGCTCCACAAAACGGTCGCGCATTTCTTTACTGTTCAACGAGTTGTATTTCTGAAGCACACATTGCTTTTTTCCTTTGATTGCCCTTTTCAATGTTTCGATATTTTCGGATATCCTTTTGTCGAACCGAAACTCATCACTCCGGAAATCTAAGCCATAAACATTGCGGAACTTATATTTCAGCTTGTTCACCACAGGATTGTTGGCATCGGCACGGGCTATCATCTCACCCAAAGTGGCGAGTTCCTCGCTGGTGAAATGCATCTTTTGTGAGACAGACGCGATAAAGGGAGAATTATGTCCGATGCTGTAAATTCCTTGGTCGTTGAACACCTCAAATCCAAGATTCTCATAAAACTGTATATAGCGATAGACCGACCGGACAGATACCCCGACAAATTCTGCAATCTCTGCAATAGTGAGATGCTGATTGTCGATAAGCAGTTCCAACAGCTTGAGCTGACGTTCTAATTTATTGAGTTCCATTTATTGTTAATGGGGAGTTATATTCCTTTCAGAAATAGGGAGTTAATTCCTTTGGAATGGAAGTTATTTTTCTGCGAAAATGGGAGTTAAAGTGGAAGAATTCGGAATAATCAGAGTATTCAGAATAACCAACTAAAAACTAAGAACTAAAAACTAAAATCCAGAGACAACTGACTGTCGCCAAGCAGGTTGTACGACTTGCGGTGGTAAGGAGTGATTCCATGCTCTGCAATACCCTGCCGGTGTTCTTTCGTCGGGTATCCGGCGTTGTGATCCCAGCCATAGAAAGGGTAAAGCTTATGCAGCTCCTTCATATAGTCGTCGCGGTAGGTCTTCGCAAGCACTGATGCCGCAGCGATGGAGAGATATTTCCCGTCGCCCTTCACGATGGTGGTATGCGGGATGTCATGATATCGGTAGAACTTGTTTCCGTCGATAATCAGCTCGTCAGGACGCACCTTCAGCTGGTCGATTGCACGGTGCATGGCTGTGATGCTCGCACGGAGGATATTCATCCGGTCGATTTCCTCTGCCGTGACAACTCCCACAGCCCAGGCAATGGCATCCCGTTCGATTTCCTCCCTGAGCACATAGCGTGCCTTCTCCGAAAGCTGTTTCGAGTCGTTAAGTCTCGGGTTGTCGTAGTCGGGAGGCAGTATGACTGCAGCCGCATAGACACTGCCTGCCAGACATCCTCTGCCTGCCTCGTCGCACCCGGCTTCCACCACACCTGGATGATAGAACGGCAATAATTGTTTTTTCGGATTCAAATTATAGGGTTGGTATTTTTCAGTTGAATAATCTGAATATTCAGAATGATCAGATTCATCAGAATAATCAGACAAATCCCCAAAAGAGTAAAAACTAAGAATTCTTCTTCTTTTCTTCTCTTTCAGCGTTCTTGCTCTTTTTCTGCTTCTGTTTTTCTGGTTTCTGTTTCGTTATCTTCTCGGGCTTCTGCTTGAAGAGCGGTGTCTGCGTAGGATCCCAGTCCTTAGTGTCATCCCAAAGTGCCCTTATAAGAATTTCGCCCGGATAGAAAAACGTCTCCTCCGGCTGCCGCTGGCTGTCGTAGTCGCCAGTGGTCCATTTCCCGTCACCGTTACGGTCGTAGAACATAGACATATAGTAGGTTCCTGGCTCCACATAGAAGAAATCCACCTTTCCACCTTCCATTTTCTGCTGTTTCACCACTTTTCCGCCCGATGTTAGCAACGACACGATGGCAGAAGGATCTGTATTATGGAATTTAACAGTGAGTTGTCCGAATCGGTCAAGTCCTTTCACCTTGATGGTTTTCTTCGTTCCAGCCATCCGATTGCCATACATACTCACCACTGCACCGGTATCCACGCGGAGGTAGTAAGTGCTGTCGGGCTCCCATTCTGCATACAGCCGGTATTGCATCACGCTGCCTTCTACCCTTCTCAGGAGGAAAGGGCGGTCGTAATCCACAGAGTCAATGGTCTGATAGAAATGGAAATGGTCAACATACGCCGTGTCGATGGGCTCCTTGAAGACAAAATCGATATTCTGGTCGGGACTGATACTGGTTTGTGAGACTCTCACTTCGAGGAACTCCTCAGGCATGGGCGGAATCTCTATATCCTCGTCCTTCTCATTCTTTTTCTCTTTCCTTCCTTTCTTCTCCTCTTTCTCTTCTGATACATCCTCAACCTTGTTTCCCTGCTCACTCACATCGGTTTTCTTGCCTTTTTTCTTGCTCTTCTTGCTTTTTTTCGACGGTTTACCCTTGTCACTGTTGTCGAACGGTTTCACCAGAGTCACCGTATCGGTCACCAACGAGTCAACAGCCACAGCGGGTGTGTCCGCTGGCTTGTCAGCGGCATCGGGCTTAGTCTCATCCCAGTCATAGACAAACTCGTCGTATTCCGCCTCCTCGGGAGACTTTCTCGCTGCGACAGGCTTTCGTTTAGCTTGCTGCAACGTACCTGCTTTTACGCTGTCGGACTGTTGGGGATCCAGTTTCTTCCCGTCTGATGTATCACCTGCTCCCACATGGGGGACATTCAGGAGACGGTCGGGATTCTCACCCTCATCACCTCCAGCAGTCGCATCCGCCGGTTTCTTCCTGCGTAACGACTGCTTATATTCCTTGATATACGTCTTGCGATATTCCTCCCACTCACTTTTCTTACGTTTCTGCACTTTCTCATACGACACCTTCGAAAGCACCCGCATTGTGTCAGTACGCTCCACCAGGCAGTTCAGCGTGTCGGTGTAGTTATAGGTCATGAGAAATTTCAGCGTGTCGTTATTATAGATAAGCGAGTCGCGGATCCAGTAAGTGAGAGTGTCTTTCCCCTCGTTTGCCTCTAAGACAAAGGCATTATCCTCATTGAAATTCATCCCTTTGATTTGTGGCAAAGCCGAGTCGGGAGCCGTGAAAAAAATCGTGAATTTCTCAAGTTGTGGACGTTCGCTCTTCAAAAACGCACGTCGCTGGCCGTCTTCCACAAAGGCAGTCAGCACAATATCATCGGGATAGAAATGTGTGTAAGGCTTGTAGATAATAGAGTCGTAGTGGATGGAGTCATGCCAAACGGTGTCCTGACGTATGTCCGGCTTTGCTGACGGTGAGATGAGACGGCGGTTGAATCCCAGCATCTCAGCTTTCTGGCTGAACATGAAATTCTGATCCTGGTCCTTCAACGCAAACACACGATATTGTGCTTCCTGGTCAAGTCCTTTGATGACGAAATGTCCGGCAGCATCAGTTCTCGACACTCGCTCAAATTCTTTCGTCTTAAAAATGCTGTCGGGCACATCGGTATCGTCAGCTGGAATCTTATACAATCCCACCAACAACCCTTTCATTGGTTCGAGGTTTGACGCGTCGAGCACATATCCTCCCACCTGGAAAGAATCGACCACCTCTCCTGTTGAGAACGTAAAGGCATAGTCCTCCATAGGGTTTCCCTCATTGTTGTCCTGTATGGCATCTGAGAAGTCGATGGTATAGGTGATTCCCGGCTTGAGCGTATCATTCAGCGTGATGGTTATACGCTTTCCTGTAGCGTCTATGTCAGGCTGATTGATTTGAGGTGGTGAAATCACCACTTTCTCCATAGGATTGTCGAGCTTGATGTTCTCATCGAACATCAGCACGATTTTCTTACTTTTGGAGTTGAGAGCACCAAACCTCGGCGATGTCCCCACGATTTTAGGGGGATCCTCGTCGTAAGGACCTCCATCGGGCGTTCCAAGATTGGCACATGCCGCTAACAGAACGACCAGAACCAAAATCAGATATAAGTGAGTCTTATTCCACATTCAGACAGTTTTTACCGCTTATGGTTGCATGCCTTCTTGTCTTTTTGTCTTCTTAATTTAATCGTCTTGTGTGTTCAAGGCTATCAGCTCCTCAATATACTCCCTTGAATTGCTCAGCCTTGGAATTTTGTGCTGGCCACCCAGTTTACCTTTGTTCTTCAGCCACTGGTCGAACAGTCCCTGACGTGCCTCGATGATTTGCAACGGCTGCAACGTGATGTTCTTATAGCGTTTAGCTTCATAATCAGAGTTGATGGCCTGAAGAGAACGGTCAAGAATAGATGCGAACTCTTGCACGGATTCTGGATTTTTCGCAAATTCAATGACCCACTGATGGCGACATTTCGCATTATCGTCCATAAAAATCGGGGCAGCGGTGTATTCTCTCACCTGTGCTCCAGTTGCGAGGCAAGCCTGCTCAAGTCCTTTCTCTGCATTATCGACAATGAGTTCCTCCCCAAAGGCATTGATGAAATGTTTGGTCCGTCCGCTGATAAAGAATTTATATGGATTGGTCTGAGTGAACTGCACAGTGTCGCCGATGATGTATCTCCAGAGTCCGCATGATGTGCTGATTACCATAGCGTAGTTCACGCCCGTCTCCACCTCCCATAGTGGCAGCACTGTGGGTTCTGCCTTGCCGAACTCAGTCATCGGGATGAACTCATAAAACACGCCGTAATCTATCATAAGGGTCATGGCCGGGTCGTTGAGGTCGGTCTGAATTCCGAAGAACCCCTCTGAGGCATTATACGTCTCCATGTAGCACATGTTCGGGTTCTGAATGATACGTCGGTATTGCTCTCTATAAGGTGTGAAAGCCACTCCTCCATGGAAGAATACTTCCAGATTTGGCCAAATTTTGTCAATTGTCTCCTCCCCTGATATTTCCAACATACGGGTAAGCACCGACATCATCCACGACGGCACCCCGCTGATGTTGGTCACATTCTTGTTCATTGCAATTCGGGCTATCTGATCGCGTTTCTGCTCAAAGTCGCTTAACAGGGCAACCTTCTTTTTGGGAATACGCGTCAGATTCACAGCCTTCGGTATGTTCTCGATGAGAATCGCACTCAAGTCGCCCACAAGCGTACTCGGGGTGTTGAGGTTAGGTGCATGACTACCTCCGAGAATAAGGCTCTTGCCCTTGAAGAGCCTGCTCTTTGGACGGATAGCAAGATACGAAGAAATGGCATCGGTGCCGCCCATATAATGAATGTCCTTCAGCCCCTCCTTGCTGACTGGGATAAACTTGCTCTTATCGTTGGTAGTTCCCGACGACTTCGCAAACCATTGTATCTTTCCCGGCCAAAGGATGTCAGCCTCACCTTCACGCATGCGGTGTATATAGTTTTTCAGCTGTTCGTAAGAATTCACACACATGAATGTTGCGAAATCCTCGTAAGACTGGATGGCATCGAAATGATGCTCTTTCCCCCATTCAGTTTCTTTTGCCTTCTCAACGAGACAGGCCATCACACCACGCTGAATTTCCTCAGCATGACCGGCATATTTCTGAATTGCTTTCTGTCTTCTTGCAAAATAAAATTTATTGAGTAGTTTTGTGGGATTCATCTTTATTATTTACCATTTAGCCATTTACCATTTAGCCATTTGCCATTTAGCCATTTACCATTTAGCCATTTGCCATTTAACCATTTGCCATTTACCATTTAGCCATTTACCATTTGATTATTAGGGAGGATACACAAACAAAAAACGTTCTTTGTTTTCATTATACAGCGATCTGCATAGACATATACCCACACACAGCCTAACTACAAATATTAATGACAAACTACGGCAAAGATACGAAAAAAAAATGAAGAATGAAAGATGAGACTAAAGAAATCTTCAGAGATGCCGGAAAAAGCCCTCTAATCTTCAGCTTCCTTTCCATTAATCTTTTTCCTATGGCATTTAAGGATTGCTCCATAGAGTTTCTTGTCCCGCTGGATACGGGAGAAAGCGTGCTTGGCTGCATCCTGATGACTCTCTTTCTTTGAATACCCTTCACCGGTGCCACAATACTGGTCTTCTATCGTCACACGCGTGGTGAATTTAGTTGAGTTACGGTCTGGCTGAACCACTTCGCTGACAATCTCAAACAGGAAGTCGAGCTGATGTTTCTGACACCACTCAATCAGCTTACTCTTATAGTTCTCCTCAGTTTTCGACACCTCATCGATGTTGACATGACGTTTAAACACAGAGTCTCTGATGAACCTGACGGTATATGCATAGCCTTTGTCAAGATAAATGGCACCAATTAGTGCCTCGAACGCATTACCATCCATATAGCTGTTGTGGGCAGATGTTTTTCGTCCTGAATAATCCACAAGCTGGTCTAATCCGATTTTGTCTGCCAGCTTGTTCAGCATGTCACGCCTCACCAGCTTGCTTCTGAGCGTAGTAAGAAAGCCCTCCTGCTTTGTGGGGTATTTCTCATAAAGCAAGTCGGCAACCACACATCCCAGTACTGCGTCGCCCAGAAATTCCAACCGTTCGTTGTTCTTATGTCCACCCCCTTTGAAATTCGTTGATTTATGCTTCAGGGCAGTCTTATACAAGCTGATGTCCTTCGGATAGAATCCGATAATCTTTCTCAACTGCAAATAAGGCTCCTTATCCCTTCGGAACTGGAGCCTTATTCTGTCGTATATGTTACTCAGCAACATATATACTATGACGGCAGACTATGCCTCATACTTCTTGAAGATGGCACATGCGTTATGACCGCCAAATCCGAACGTATTGCTGAGCGCTGCCCTAACAGTACGTTCCTGAGCCTTGTTGAAAGTGAAGTTGAGGTCGTAGTCAATCTCCTCATCCTTATCCTCAGGATCGTGGTTGATGGTAGGCGGAACGATGTCGTTCTTCACAGCCAGAATACTGATGATGCTCTCAACAGCACCGGCGGCACCAAGCAGGTGCCCCGTCATCGACTTGGTAGAGCTGATATTGAGCTTATAAGCGCTCTCGCCGAACACTTCCTTGATAGCCTTTGCCTCTGAGATATCGCCCACGTGGGTTGATGTGCCATGCACGTTGATGTAGTCGATATCCTCAGGATTGAGCTCAGCATCCTTCAAAGCACGCTGCATCACAAGCTTGGCTCCCAGTCCTTCAGGATGGGATGCAGTGATATGGTATGCGTCGGCAGACATTCCCACTCCTGCAACCTCAGCATAGATCTTTGCACCTCTTGCTTTGGCATGCTCCAGCTCCTCAAGCACTAAAATGCCGGCACCTTCGCCCATCACAAACCCATCGCGGCTGGCACTGAACGGACGGCTGGCAGTAGCCGGGTCTTCGTTTCGTGTGGAGAGTGCCTTCATGGCGTTGAAACCACCCACACCCGACGGCCAGATAGCTGCCTCTGCTCCTCCTGTGATCATGGCGTTGGCCTTTCCAAGTCTTACTAGCGCGAAAGCATCTGCAATGGCATTGGTTGATGACGCACAAGCAGAGGTGGTTGTATAGTTAGGGCCATGGAATCCATAGTCGATGGAGATAAGTCCGGCTGCGATGTCTGCAATCATCTTCGGTATGAAGAAAGGATTGAACTTAGGACCGAGCTGAGGACCATTCACAGCATAGTTTCCCGCCTCTTCCTCAAAGGTGTGAATACCTCCGATACCAACTCCGAGCACCACTCCGATTTCATTCTTATCGACAGAGTCTAAATCCATGCCTGAATCCTCAATCGCCATTTTGGCAGCTGCGATGGCATACTGTGTGTAGATATCCATCTTGCGGGCTTCCTTTCTGTCGATACCGAAATCAGTGGCATTAAATCCCTTCACTTCACAGGCGAACTGTGTTTTGAACTGAGATGCGTCGAAATGGGTGATTGGCGCTGCTCCGCTAACACCATTTTTCAGATTCTCCCATGAATCCTTTACGTTGTTGCCAAGCGGTGTAAGAGCACCTAATCCGGTAACTACCACTCTTTTTAGTTCCATGTTATGTTTGATTAGTAGTTGTAGAATCAATAAAAAAATTATGAATTACACATCATGACGCATGTTTGACCACACACCATGACAGGTAATTCATAATTGTGTCAAAGAAATTATTTTGCGTTCTCTTCAATGTAAGAGATAGCCTGGCCTACAGTAGTAATCTGCTCTGCCTTCTCATCCGGAATCTGGATGCCAAACACCTTCTCAAACTCCATAATGAGCTCAACAGTGTCGAGAGAATCTGCTCCGAGGTCTCCAGTGAAACTTGCTTCAGGCTTTACTTCAGCCTCGTCAACACCAAGCTTGTCGGTAATGATCTGCTTAACTTTTTCTTCAATTTCAGACATAATACAATTTTTTTTTGTTAAAGAATATATTATTCAACTCGATTGTAAATCGCTTTTAAAAAAAGTATTTACATACTTAAAAATGCATGCTTTTGACTACAAAAGTTGCAATTAGGCTGCAAAGGTAACAAAATTATTGCTAAATGTGCAAAAAAAAGCGTACAAAATGCTCAATTTTTGCACACAAACATTAATATGTGCATCGTTTTAACATTTCAGGGTACTCAAAAAAACAAAAAATGTAAAAAAAGAATCAATTTATTTTGCAGTAAGCAATGCTTTTACTAAATTTGCCATTAGAAATCATTTTTTAATGAATCAAACTAAATAAATTGATGAATATGAAACCAACACTTTTCCTACTTGCTGCCGGAATGGGAAGTCGCTACGGAGGGCTTAAGCAACTCGACGGACTTGGACCAAACGGTGAGACAATCATGGATTATTCCATTTATGACGCAGTCCAGGCCGGTTTCGGCAAAATCGTTTGGGTAATCCGCAAGGACTTCGAAGAACAGTTCCGCACGCAGATATTATCTAAATATGAGTCGAAAATCCCATGTGAGCTTTGCTTCCAGAGCATCGACGCACTCCCCGAAGGGTTCAAATGTCCTGAAGGCCGTCAGAAACCATGGGGCACCAACCATGCTGTTCTGATGGGCAAAGACGTTATCAAGGAGCCATTCTGTGTCATCAACTGCGACGACTTTTACGGACGGGATGCCTTCCAGACTATCGGCAAGTTTCTCTCCGGACTGAAGGATGGTTCAAAAAACGAATATGCGATGGTGGGATTCCGCTGCTGCAACACACTGAGCGAAAACGGCTCCGTTGCTCGCGGTATCTGTGAGTACAACGACGCTCATCACCTGACCGACGTGGTTGAGCGCACCGAAATCATGCGTGTACCGGCCGACGGTCCTATCTGCTACAAGGACGAGAAGGGCGAATGGGTGGCTGTTGAGGACAACGTACCCGTAAGTATGAATATGTGGGGATTCACTCCCGACTACTTCGCTTATTCAGAGGAGTATTTCAAGGAGTTCCTCTCCGACCCCAAGAATATGGAGAACCTGAAAGCAGAATTCTTCATCCCGCTGATGGTCAACAAGCTCATCAACGAAGGAACTGCAACCGTGGAAGTGCTCGACACCACATCCAAATGGTTCGGTGTGACCTATGCCGCCGACCGTGAAGCCACCGTTGAGCGTATTGCACAACTCGTGAAAGACGGTGTTTATCCCGAGAAACTCTGGTAGAGAGAAAGCTGACAGGACGCTCTAAACGAGTCTCACTAACAGCCCATACAGCTACGAGTTGAAATCTACTCTTTATATATGATAAGGTAGAAACCGGCAAACTGAGCGAAAGGGCCTACACTTAGCCGTCCGGCTCGCGGACCTTAGTAGTTCAGATTTCAGTTTCCGTTGGGAAACAATTATTTTTTGGATGCATTCTGGATTTCAGAATGCATCCTTTTTTCTTCTCCTCCAGTATGTACTGAGTCTATTCTTCTTGTCTTCTTGCCTTCATCAAAATCGTACCATTAATTTCGGTTTCTTAAGAAAAGACCATCACCAGAAGGCAAAGAAAGTCATTCTTTCTTCTTAGCCTCCCGTTTCTTTTTCCGCTGCTCGCGGTTATCGGCTTCCGACTCAAAGGTATTGACTGCGATGTCGGTCAGCTCTGACGACCATTGATGACCGCTCGACTGAACTTTTGCCCACGGGCAGAGATTAGCATAGTCGTCATCGAGCACAACGGTATAAGGCGGTCCGCACGTGTCGTTCACATCCATATATAGATGACGGCCAGATGTAATCAACTTATACGTATCAAAACCACTGATATCCGGTTCGCCGATACGGCTGTAAATCTCCGCAGTTATTTCATACAGATTATAATCCCCTCTATCCCACGTCTGGGCTGTGTAGAGGTTTCTCTCATCATCGTAGCAGGCTTTCCATCCGAGCCCTTCCTTGAAATGTAACATAAAAGACTTTTTATTTTCAGTTCAAGTTACGGAAGTTAAAAAGGAAGTTAATTTTCTGATAAAAGGGGAGTTAAGAACTTCAGAAACTTCAGTTATCAACAATTATTATCAGGTGCTTCTAAAAATGCTGTTTATTCAATAAACCTATAGTGAATTTACTATGGCTATAATCTTCTGCTTGGTCTCCTCGGTTTTCTGCTCGTCAATTTTGGCGCTGACAATACCGCAAGCCTTCACGTTCCAGTAGTTGCAGATGTCGCGGAACTCGGCAGTGGCACCGTCATAGACATTGGGTGAGTAGGACGACATCAGCAATGCCATCTTCTGCACCTTTGCCGGTTTATTCACACAATACATGCGCTGGATGGGAGCCTGAATCTGCGCGCAGAGGGTGAAATAGTAGATGGGGGCAGCCAACACCAGCACCTCTGCCTCATTCATCAACGGATACAGCTCCTGCATATCGTCCTTCTGGATGCAGGCACCATTACCCTTGCCATGACAATACTCACAGGCCAGACATCCTGCAATTTTCTTCTTCGACACATTAACGAGTGTCACCTCATGACCTGCTGCCTCAGCAGCCGTCTTATACACTTCCGCCATCCATGCTGTATTGCCGTTGGCACGAGGGGAGGCTTGTAAAATCAGAATCTTACTCATAATTTAGAAAACGTTAAAATAAAAATTAATCAGACATAATCAGTAGGACACCCCTTAAATCATTCCCCTCAGATCCACATGATGCACGTTGAGGTTCTTCGCATCCTCATGCAGGAAGAGGGCTGCAGACTCCTGGAACTTATCCGCCTGCTCAGTGGTGTAATAGGTGCAGGTGCCGTTCATCGTGATTTTCTCCCGCATCTCATAGTGACGGCGTAGATAGTCCTGGAGACTTCGGGCGATGTACTTACCCTGCGGCACAAGCTTCACATTCTCCGGCACGTATTTCTTGATTTTGTCCATCAGCAGCGGGAAATGGGTACAGCCGAGGATGATGGTGTCGATGAGCGGATCCATTGCCATCAGCTTGTCGATGCTGTCTTTCACGAAGTAGTCAGCTCCCGGCTTGTCCGCCTCGCCGTTTTCAATGATAGGCACCCACATGGGGCAGGCAAGGCCTGTGACCACTGCCTTCGGAGACTGTTTTACGATTTCCATATTGTAGCTCTCTGAACTGATGGTACCCTCAGTGGCAAGCACACCGATATGCTGCGTTCGCGACATCTGCCCCACCACCTCTGCCGTGGGAATGATGACACCGAGGACACGGCGGTCGGGGGCATAACGGGGTAAGTAATACCGCTGTACGGACCTCAACGCCTTAGCTGAGGCTGTGTTACAGCCCAGTATCACCAGTGGACATCCCAGCTTGAAGAGCTTCTCCACTGACTGCACAGTGAACTCATAAACCACTTTGAACGATCGGCTGCCATAGGGTGCACGGGCATTGTCGCCGAGATAGATATAATCATACTGCGGCATCTCTTTCCTTATCTCGTTGAGGATAGTCAGGCCGCCGTAGCCAGAATCGAACACGCCAATCGGTCCGTCGTCCAATTTAAATAATGTGTAGTCGCTTTCCATATCATTTTGTGTTCAGACGGTTTAACAATTCGTTTGTGATATCCTCCCCCATCGCTCCGTTCACAAACGGAAAGGAGTTGTTGTCGATATTGAGCACGAACGCATAACCCCGTTCCGACGCAAGCTCGCTGATAGCGCGGTTGAGACGCTCTCGCAGACGTCCAACCACTTCATTCTCTTTCTTTTGAAGCAGATCTTTTGCTTCCTGCTTGAACTGAAGGCTCTCCTCCATGGTCTGCTGAAGCTCTTTCTGACGTTTCAGACGGATATTGTCGGGGAAAGTCTTCTGCCCTTCTACATACTCAGCAAACTGTTTGGAGAATATCTCCTCGCTCCTGGCAAGCTCCTGCTCGTAGGCCTGACGCAGTCCGGCTATCGTCTTTTGCACATCGGCATAGCCGTCGAGCGTCTCCAGCACCTGCTGATAACTGAGGTAGCCGAATTTCACCGGCTGGCTCACCACAACCGGTGCTGACTGGACAGGCAAGGTGTCCGGCGCGTCGTTATGTCCATAAACATTATCAAAATTCTGAGCTGTCAGATCAAAAGAAGTCAGCGCAACCGCTATTAAACATAGTATTTTTTTCATCTTTTTCAATTTTAATCAGCAAGCATAACAAAGACAGGAAAAGAGAATCATCGCATCGTTCTCAACAGATGATTCCCCCGCGCTCTCAGCCTGCAAAAAAATAAATTCAAATCAATTCTGACGCAAAGATAGTAAAACTTGTCGGCTACTCAAAATTTATTGACATTTTTTTAGGGGCGTTCTAATAATTCTGATTTTGGGATGCTCCTACATATAGAGTAAATCATTTCGGTTGCTTTTTGTTTTCTGTGGTGTCCTTTTTTCATCATTTTCGGTTACATAGCTCGCTATGCGCCCTCAAATGCTAACAAAAAACCACACACATAAAATCAAAAATCAATCCGACATAATTTTCAGAACACCCCTTAAGTGAAAAGTGATAAGTGTATCTACTAGAAATCCAACAATTAACACTATTTTCAAAACATTTTGAGCAAATTCTTCATTGCCGTATGGCAAACAAAAGGGGGCTATAAAAATGTTTTTATATAGAAGCAAGTTCAAAAAAACCTTCCACATGACAACTAAGCAACAGTAAAAATAAAAACTAAAAAGTAAAACCATTTGGAGTTGTGGGAATTTATGTTTAACTTTGCGGTTGATAAACGGCAGGCCGACTGCCACACAACTCCAAAATGACCGACAAGCAGCTCAGACGCGCTATTGAAGCCCAGATAGAGAAATACAAGGAAAACCGGTTCGTGAAGATTCTCATCACAGCCCTGGGCATCTGCGCCATCATTCTTATCGTGGCATATATCAGTCAGGAGGACATGCTTCCTGAGAGAAAAAGCGAGGCGGAAATCAGAACCAGCTTCGACAACACGCCCGTGCTCTACACGTTGGAGTGCGAGGCTCAGACAATTGTCACACAGAAAGGAGCCGACTCTTGGAGCTGGCTGGGCGACCGCGACTTCATCATCCCAGTGAAAGGTTATATCAAAGTAGGCTACAACCTCCGGAAAATCAAGAAATTCAAAATCGAGGACGACATTCTCCATCTCACACTTCCCGACCCTGAGATTGAACTTCAGCAGGCTGAACCGATTTATAGTCAGGCTGTGACGAAAGTGGGATTCTTCCGTTCTGAATTCTCCCAGAAAGAACAGTCAGAGATTATCCAGGAGGGTGTAAAACTGCTGCGTAAACGGATAGAGCAACTCGACCTTCTCCCACCCGCCCAAGAACAAGCACGTCAGATAGTGGAGGGAATGGTTCGTGAGCTCGGCTATAAGCCTGACATCAGCTTCCCTACCTACAGTGAGCGTAACATACGCAAGATGATCAAGCTGGGCAGCGACCTTGCCAAATCAGACAAGAAGGAAAAATGAGAAAACTGACAGACACCATACTGATTATCGCTATAATTGCCGTCGTTCTCTTCGCGGTAGGCAAATGTACAGGTATCTTCGACGGAGTGACCGGGTGGTTCCGTCCGAAGACCACCATCAGCACCGTCACATTGGAGGAAATCCAGAAAATCGGGCAGTTGAAAGTGCTGACTGTCAACAAGGAATTCCTGATCAGCCAATACCGCAAACGCAGTTTTCTCATCTCCGATGATGAAATCCACATCGTGTATGACGGACGTATCGACCTGGGATTCGATCTGTCGAAATGCGACGCCAACAGCATTGAGCGGCGAAATGACTCCACATTCATCCACATGCCTCCAGTGGAGATTCTCAATCAGGACAGCATGTTTGTCAATCCAGGAGTCGTGAAAATTGAAGACGGTAAATGGACCAACACCGAGATGGAAGCATTTAAAAACCGCGCAAACGCTTATATGCTCTACAGCAGCGAGCGTGATGACTGCTACAGAAGGGCTGAGAAAATGGGTATGCAGACCTTTACTGAGCTGGTGAGTCCGCTCGAGACCAACTACATTGAGGTGACTGTGGAAGGAAGAGAATCTTACGGCATGCCACTTGAGAAGAATGCCAACAAAAAAAAGAAAGCCCAGGCGAATCCCTATAAATATATAATCGACGGCAACCGCCACTATCTTGAATACCAGAACGGAGGCACGCTCACCTACGAAGGGGTCAGCGACTACGATCTTATTGCTGTAGCGGATATGTTTAACAGCTATATGAACGGCAAACCGGAGCATGTAGTCCTGAAAATGGAGAAAAAGAAAAAAAGCAACAGCTATCTCGGATTCGATTCGCCTTTCTCCAAAGTGACTAAATCATCTCCTCTGAGGCAGCTGGAGAAAGAAATCAAGCTGCACGTCAACAAATACTTGTCGATACGTCCGAAAATCTAATACGTCACCCTAATACGACACTTGGCACGGGATACCTGCCGCACGCACTTTCTCTGCGATATTGTCCATCTCAGCTTTGGTTGCCTTTTCCAGTAGAGGAGAAGGCGTCTCACGGTCAATGGTGTAAATCATCACACACGATGGCTTGATGCTCTTCACCGCCTCCAACCAGGGAATCACAAACTCATCACCCGTGTTTGCCACGTCCCTGCCCTCATGCTTGCCTCTCATAAACATAGTCTGGATAATACACCGGCTGCCGAATTCCATCAGCTTTTCGACAATCGCATTCACATCGTATTTATCACTGACCGGCTTATCTACCATCCGGATATAGCCTGGTGACACCGTGTCAAGCTTCAATATGTTATTATCCACTTTCAGCAACGCCTCAAACACCTGTGAGCGGACTATCTGCGTGGCATTGCTCAGCACACTGATTTTACAGTCGGGGAAAAAATCATCGCGGAGCGATTTCACATCATCCACGATTTCGGAGAAATGTGGATGAAGTGTAGGCTCACCGTTGCCGGCAAAAGTGATGACATCAGGCGCGGGTCCCTCAGCTTTCATTTTTTCCAGCGTGGCACGTAGGGCAGTTGACACCTCCTCGCGGGTTGGCATACGGTGCCCCGTCCTGCGGTCTTTATTGAATCCACATTCGCAATAAATGCAATCGAACGAACAGACTTTTCCATCAGGAGGCAAGAGATTAACCCCTAACGAAACTCCCAATCTGCGGCTGTGTACCGGTCCGAACACCGGCGACTGATATAATACGGTCATTGTTTTTGCTTTTTAATCCTATTTCTTAAAAATCTTCGAAGACTTACCATCTTCACCGACCACAATGTTCACCCCCTGTGAAAGCTGCTTGCGTGGCGTTCCGTCGAGTGCATAAATCATCGGCGTGCCCGATGGGTTAAAATGAGGGATTGTCATGCCTGTAGCATCGCCGTTAAGTTCATCCTCTAACGCCTTAAGATCAGCAGTGAATCCCACATAGCTGATGACTGACTGACCGTTGCTGTTGGTGGATGTCATTCCGAAGATGGTCTCACCAGTCAGCTGATAGCCTTTGTTCTCGTCTATCGACCATGCTATCATCACCCTGCCGTCCTTGAGGATCCTGACATCAACCGGGTTGACGATGTTCACCCACCTGCCGTTGATATACCAGAGCTGGGAGTCGTTCTTCACGTTTGATACCTCGGTGGCTACCGCCACAAAATATTTCATGCCTGGCTCCAGGTATTTCTTCTCCCTGTATTTCAATGCGATGTTCTGAGCTCCTTTCCTCGTGATGGTCACGGTGTTGTCCTGAGCACTGTAACGGATATCGGACGTGCCGACACGGTCTTCCACACGGTTGCGGTACCATTCAACCGCCTTCCATGTGTAGATATTGGTCGGAACAGAAGCCTCAACTGCCACAGTAGCATGATGCTCTTTGCCAAGTCCGTCGGTATATGACACATCAATGTCTGCCTTTCCCTCTTTCGTCCCTGCGTAGATGATGCCGTCGCGCACGACTGCCACCTCCGGGTCACTGCTCTCACAGGTCACGTCAAGGGTCACGAACTGAGACGTTGCGTCATCCAATATGGCTTTCACGCTCATGGTACGGCTCTGCCCCAGCAGCATTTTCACGCTTGCAGGAGTTACCAGAATTGACTGGACTGCCGGTACATCCTCGGAAACAAGATTCTCGTTGTCGATTTTAACCGATACTTCCGACCCGTCGTATGCCACCTCCTTGCTGAACCGTACCGACTGACGGATTCCCAGTCCCAGGTTGTTGGAAGGATCAACAAGCACAATGCGGAATGTGCGTTTGTCAAGCATACCGGCAAACGATCCTCGTCGTGCTCCTATGGTAAGGGTACGGGAAGCGTCGTCCCAAGTGAATGGTATCTCCGAGAACTGCCCTTTCTCGTAGTTATAGTTGTCTCGCTCATCCTCATAGAGGGTGAACAAGCCGTCTGCACCGGGATAGATGCGCATCTCCAAGTTATCCCAGTTACTCTGCGAGCTATACTGCACATCCGGTCCCCACGGGAGTATTGAGCCTTGACGGACATAAATGGGCATGAGCGCCAGATTCACATCACGGTTCACCTCCTGACCGCCATCCAGCTGTTCGCCGGTCCAGAAGTCAGTCCAGCCGTCGCCTTGAGGAAGATACAGGTTGCGGCTCTCTGCCTGTGACTTGACTACAGGTGCCACCAGCAAATCACGTCCAAACATAAACTGGTCTTTCAGCGCATGGGAAGCGGCATCAGCGGGATAGGCTATGCCCATGGCACGCATGAACGAATAGCCGTCATTATATACCTGACGGTCTGTGGTGTAGATATATGGCAGGAGTGCATATCGCAGCTTGATATAACGTGCGATAATGTCATAATAGCTTTCCCCTTCCTTGCCGAACTGATAGACGGCACGGTCGGCACCAGAACCGTGGCTTCGCATGATGGTGCAGAATGCGCCAAACTGAATCCATCGGCAATACAGCTCGTTGTAGGTGTCCTGGCCAGCTCCCTGATACGCCCCGTTGAAGAATCCGCCGATATCGCTGTTCCAGCTGGGTATTCCGCAGGCTGAGTAGTTGAGCGCGGCAGGAATCTGGTTGGCGAGGGTCTCCCATGAGGAGGTAATGTCGCCGCTCCATGTTCCTGCTCCATAACGCTGCATGCCAAGGAAGCCTGAGCGGGTCATGATCATCACACGCTTAGCCTCTGTCAGTTCTGATTTCTGGGCACGATGCCCCTCATACACGCCGCTTGCATGCATCAGCGGAAACACATTGCGGACGGAGCGCCAAGTGTGGCTCGATTCCAGCGAATGAGCATTGAGGGTGGCATTGTCTTCACCGCCCTTCTCCAGCACCACGAAGTCGTTGGTTCGCTCCCAGTCCTCACCTCCCTGGTAGTGGTCGGGTTCAGACGAGTCCACCCAGTAAGCGTCAACCCCCTTGCTCACCAACCCCTCATACAGGCACTGCCAGTAATAGTCGCGCGCCGACTGCTGGTAGGGGCTGTAAATAGCCACACCAGAGTTAGGCGGATAGGTTGTGGTCATAACCTGGCTGCCCATCTTCATCAGCTGGTTGGTAGCCTTGAAATGGGCATACTGCTTGGTGTCGGGACCGAAGTTAGCCCAGAAGGAGATGAGCAGGTGTCCCCCAGCGTCATGCACACCATCGATCATCTTCGGATAATCGGTCTTGAACGTGGGATTGAGAAACTCCATCGCGTTCCACTGGTTGTTGCCGCCCCAGTACTGCCAGTCCTGAACAACGCAGTCGATCGGAACATTGATGGAACGGTATTTCTGCAGCACACCCAGTGTCTCCATCGCACTCTGATAACGCTCCTTGCTCTGGAAATAACCGAATGTCCAGAGGGGAACCATCGTGGCTTTCCCCGTCAGCTCACGTACACGGCGCACCACATCATCGCCTTGGTTCTCATCTCCCACAAGCACATAGTAGTCAACGGCGTGGGCTGCCTCAGTCGTGAAGGTGGTACCATTGGATGAATTATCGGAGAAGTCACAGGGACCGTACAAGTCCCAGTAGAGTCCATAGCCTCGCACCGAGTGGAAGAAAGGTATCCAAACCGACATGTTATTCTGTATCATGTGGCTATAGCTCTTGTTGCGGTGGTTGAGACTGCCGTCCTGCACCTGCCCGAATCCATAGATAGCCTCATTGGGGCTGAGCCGGAAGGACTGCGACACGGTGTATGGGTCGATGGTATGCGATGTGCGCTTGGTGAACACTGCCTTTGAGCGCTCCCTGATGAGCACGGTGCCGTCGGGACGGAAGAAATTGATGATACCGCTCGAACGGTTGACGGTCACCATCACCTTCTCGGTCAGCAAAGTGTCCACGCGCTCACCCTGCACGAGTGTGGGATTCACTGCCTGCGGTTTCATGGTCACCACAAGCTTGGGATCTGTCTTTCCCAGCTCATCGGATTCCTGGTACTTATTCACCCTGACAATCTCAGGTGAATAAAACGTTATCTCTGTCACGATTTTGCCAACAGTCATCGTATAGTCCTGACCACGTACCGGTGTCAGCAACATGGCCAGCATAGCCGCAAGAACAGTTTTTTTCATTTGTTATGATTCTTTTATGTGTTAGTATAACCAAAAGATGTATAATTTGACGTTAACAATTACAGTCGATTAATCAAACTGCAATCGACAGACAGACAAATGTCTCGTCTTCTTGTCTTTTCGTCTTCTTGCCTTCTTGTCTTCAAATAGATATCACCTGATGATAATTTTCTTTCCATCCTTGATATACAGTCCCTTCTTAGGCGTATCGCTGGCTCTCCGTCCGCTCAGGTCATAAATCTGAGACTGAGAAGTGCCGGGGCTTGCGTTGTGAACCTCATCTATGCCCACAGGCAGCTGGAAGAACTGCCACGAGTCGAAGTCGAAAAGGGATGTCCCGGTGCCTGAGAACGTGAAATAGAGGTCGCGGACACCGGTGATGGAGGTACGCAGGTCGCAACTCACATCCTGCCATTCACCGTCTGTCGGCGGGATACTCATGAGTGCCTTGATGCTTCCTGTCTTGCTGCCGATGCGAATCGCCAACGAACACCTGCGGTCGCATTTCACTCTGGCAGAGAACGACTGCGCTCCCTCTTCTCCAAAATCCACATTGCGTACTTTAATGTAATCAGTACTGCTGATATTGGTGACATAACAGCCTGTGTAGTCCCCCATGCACTTCACTCCCTCGCTCTGGTTGATGGTCTCTGCCTCCTGTGGCACATAGGGGTCGAGCGTCTGCAAAGGCTCAACTCCTTTTGTCGTAAACGAGATGAACGGCAGTGAGCCATCTTCGTTCGGTGTGAACTCCTCAACACAGGTGGAACGCTTGAAACCGCCACCACCCGGTAATTTCCCGTTGTGGTAAAACATATAGTGATGACCTTTGAATTCCACGCTGCCACCATGGATAGTGAAGCTGTTGTCGGCGGTTCCCATCACCTTGCCCTGATAGGTCCAGGGTCCGGTAATCTTGTCGGCAGTCGAGTATGCCCAGTATTCCGGCACACCTCCGGCGGCATATTCCAGGTAATATTTTCCGTTGCGCTTGTAAATCCACGAAGCTTCCTCGAAATTGGTTTTCGGTGAGCCATCATCGTTATAGCCTTTGTATGGACCGAAAGCACTCTCGTCCTTCGTCTTCACCTCTACCTCACCGCCGATTATGCTGGTCATCGACTTCGACAGCTTGGCATACCACAGGTTGTTGTTGCCGTAGAAGAGATAAGCCTGGCCGTCGTCATCGATAAATACCGACGGGTCGATCCTGAACCATCCCTGCACCAGCGGTTTCCTGATGGCATCCCTATAGGGTCCGGCAGGATGATTAGCCACAGCTACACCGATGCCTGGGTAAGCCTGTCCTTTGATGGTGGCAGTCACAAACCAATACCACCTTCCGTTTCGCTCTATGCACTGGCTCGCCCAGCAGTCGTTCTCGGTCTTCGCCCATGCCTTGAACGTGTTGCCGGTCAGGGGAGTGCCCCGGTACGTCCAGTTCACCATATCGACAGTGCTGTAAAGCAGCCAGTCCTTCATGGTGAAGTAACCGTTCTCGGTGACATCTTCATCATGGTCAACAAACAGATACAAAGTGTCGCCATGCACGTAGGGCGCAGGGTCAGGCGTGTAACGGTCACAGATAGCAGGGTTTTGTGCCATAACGGCAGCGGAAGCCATACAAAGGGTACCCAAAAGCAACTTTTTCATTAGTCTGATTATTATTAAGTTGTAATATAGCTATACTAAAAGGAACAGCTTATTGTTATTAGGTTGGTTCTAAAAATTATTCCACAAATATAGCAATATTCTATAAAACAAACAATAGTTATTGGAAAAAATCACCAAAACACCATCAAATACCAGCCCACACATAAAAATCAACATAGGCGTTGAATAGACACTCTCCTGAGCGTCTGAATAAAAACCTTAACGTCCCCGTCACTACAGTAGATTATGAAAATGATGTTGATTTTCTCCAAATTTTTCTGTTATAATCAGCCAAAAATAATCATTAATCCAAGTTTCTGATGTGAATTTTTAAAAAAAACTTCTTTTTAATTATAAAACGTTTGTGGTGCAGATTTTTTTGCAGACATTACTGAAACGAAAGAAAAGAGGTTAACGCGTGTGACATTAAAAAAGAAGAAAAAACAGTCCATAGCTGGACTGGGCCTGCTCCTCCTTTGCAGACCTTTTAATATTAGACTTGGGACACATATACAAAAAAAGCGTGGGAGTCAACTGTAACCCGTCCCACGTTCAAACGCTCTGGCATCGCCTGATTATCGGCAAGAGCAACGCCTTCAATATATATGATTCCCGCACCTCATACCACATAAAAGTAACTTCAGCACAGGAATATGTGCAAATTTACGAATCTTTTCTGTCATTGCAAAAGAAAATGAGTTTTTTTTATTAACTTTGCCAAATAAATGTCAGCATCAAAAGTTCAGAAACAGGAGCCTGTAATTATTTGATTAATAATTCAAATTTCTGATGTTCAATCAACAGAAAAAGATAAAAAAACTGAAAAATGAAAAAAATCACTGCTTTCATTTCGCTTGCGCTGCTATGCCTTTCGGCCAAGGCGGCAACAGATGTGCCACTGGTGGGCAATGTGCTTAACCGGCAGACAACCAGCCTCAACGGCGACTGGCATTACATCATCGACGTGCAGGAGGAAGGGTATTACGACTACCGAATGAACCCCACCCGCTGGGGATTTTTCCAGAATGCAAAACCCAGGAAACCGGAAGACCTCATCGAATATGACTTCGATGCCGCTCCGACAATGAAAATCCCTGGCGACTGGAACACGCAGAACGACCGGCTGTTCTTCTATGAGGGTACTGTCTGGTTCGAGCGCGAGTTTGACTACACCAAAAAAGAAGGGAAGCGCACGCTCCTCTATTTCGGTGCCGTGAACTACGACTCTCATGTGTATGTGAACACCAAGCATGTATGCCACCATATCGGCGGATTCACCCCCTTCAACACTGACATCACCGACGAGCTGAAAGACGGAAAGAACGTTGTGATTATCAAAGTGGATAACAAACGGCATGCCGAAGATGTGCCGACACAGATTTTCGACTGGTGGAACTACGGAGGCATCACCCGCGACGTGCTGCTCGTGGAGCTGAACAGCTCCTACGTTGAGAACTACAAACTGGCCCTTGACAAGCAGGACTTCAAGATAATTCACTTCTCTGCAAAGCTGAACAAAGGCACTGCAGGCGAACAGGTTACACTACGTATTCCCGAGCTAAAAATCGACAAGTCAGCTGCTACCGACGCACAAGGGAACGTGGCATTTGACCTGAAAGCCAAACCAGAACTGTGGTCGCCCGACAACCCGAAGCTCTATAAGGTGACCATTTCCCAGGGCGGTGAGACAATCGAAGACGAAATCGGATTCAGAAGCGTCACCACCGAGGGGAAAAAAATTCTGCTTAATGGCAAGCCCATCTACCTGAAAGGAGTGAGCATGCACGAGGAGAAAGCCAACGGCGGCGGACGTGCCAATGGTCAGGATGATGCCCGTCAGCTCATCGGCTGGGCTAAAGAGCTGGGCTGCAACTTCATCCGCTTCGCACACTATCCGCACAACGAACATGCCATCAGAGAGGCAGAGCGGATGGGCGTGCTTCTGTGGTCGGAAATCCCCTGCTACTGGACCATCGCCTGGACCAACCCGGGGACGCTGGAGAATGCCAAGAACCAGCTGCGCGACATGATTATGCGCGACCAAAACCGCGCCAATATCATCATCTGGAGTATCGCCAACGAGACCCCCCACAGCAAAGAGCGCGACACCTTCCTCAGCACACTCGCCAACTATGCACGCTCGCTCGACAACACACGACTCATCAGCATGGCAATGGAAGTGACAGGACAGTCGAACTACGTAAACCGCCTCAACGACAACATGAACCAATACGTGGATATTGTCAGTTTTAACCAATATATCGGATGGTACCGCGACGTGAACGACGCACCAAAGATGAAATGGGAGATTCCATACGATAAGCCCGTTATCATCAGTGAGTTCGGAGGCGGAGCGAAATACGGCTATCACGGATCGAAAAACCAACGGTGGACAGAGGAGTTTCAGGAGAACCTCTACATCGAGAACCTCGCCATGATTGAGAAAATCGACGGTCTGGCAGGAACAACACCATGGATTCTCAAAGATTTCCGCTCCCCGCGCCGCGTGCTTAACGGCATCCAGGACTATTACAACCGCAAAGGACTCGTCAGCGACAAAGGCGAGAAGAAAAAAGCCTTCTTTATTCTCAAAGAATGGTACAGCAAGCGGTAATTTCAGTTGAAAAAGGCAAAAAAAACACTAATTTCGCCAATTTTCCACTTTTTTTCTTAAAATCCTTTGGAAATTAGCAGAATAAGTTGTAACTTTGCAATTGACCGGATAGGAGGTGCCTTAGGGTTCCTCCTAATTTATTATAGAATTGAAATGAATGAGTGAAGAACCGGTCAAAATGAGTAAATATGATAGACAAAAAAAGAATCACCGAGCTTGCTGAGGAATGGCTCCAGGACAAAGAATACTTCCTCGTGGACACAGACGTGAACAATGAGAACAAAATCACCGTCGAAATCGACCACAAGGACGGCGTTTGGATTGAGGACTGCTGCGATCTCAGCAGATTCATCAACTCACGCTGCCAACCAGAAATCGACGATTATGAGCTTGAAGTTGGGTCAGCTGGCATCGGACAGCCATTCAAAGTGCTCCAACAATTTCTCAACAAAATTGACGAGGAGGTGGAGCTCCTTACCAAAGAAGGAAAGAAAAAACATGGAATCCTCAGATCTGCTGATGAGAATGGATTTGTAGTAGGCATTGATGAGAAACAGAAACAGGAAGGAAAGAAAAAGCCTGTGGTGGTTGAAGTGGAACATTCTTTCAAATACGACGACGTGAAATGGGTGAAGGCCGTAATCGACTTCAAATAACTATCAATTCAGACAAAACAAAAACAAACAATACAATGGCAACTAAAAAACCTATAGAAAGCGTGAACCTGACCGACACGTTCAAAGACTTCAAAGAAAGCAAGAAGATTGACAAAGCAACACTTGTGAGCGTGATTGAAGACTCCTTCAGAAGTGTGCTGCAGAAAATGTACGGCCACGATGAGAATTTCAACGTGATTGTCAACCCAGAGAAAGGTGACTTTGAAATCTACTGGAACCGTACCGTGGTTCCAGACGGCGAAGTGGAGAACGAAGCAGCCGAAATCGCACTCTCAGACGCACAGAAAGAAGACCCCGACTACGAAGTGGGAGAGGAACTCAGTACGAAAGTGAATTTCGCCGATTTCGGACGACGTGCTATTCTCAACCTTCGTCAGACTATGGCTGCAAAGATTCTTGAACTCGAACACGACAATCTTTACAATAAGTATGCCGACAAGGTTGGTCAGATAGTCAACGGAGAGGTGTATCAGATATGGAAACGTGAGGTTCTCATTCTCGACGACGAAGGAAACGAGCTCCTCTTGCCAAAATCGGAGCAGATTCCGGGAGATTTCTTCAGAAAGGGTGAATCCACCAGAGCAGTTATTCTTCGTGTGGATAATCTCAACAACAACCCTAAGATAATCCTGTCCAGGACATCACCCGAATTTCTTCAGAGGCTCTTGGAAGCAGAAGTTCCGGAAATCAACGACGGACTTATCATCATTCACAAAATCGCACGCATTCCTGGAGAACGCGCAAAAATCGCCGTGGAAAGCTATAATGACCGTATTGACCCCGTTGGAGCCTGCGTTGGAGTGAAGGGTAGCCGCATACATGGAATTGTACGTGAACTCCACAATGAGAACATCGACGTGATAAACTACACCAACAACATCAAGCTCTACATACAAAGAGCCCTCAGTCCGGCAAAAATCACCTCCATCACCATCAATGAAGAAGCAAAGAAAGCAGACGTGTATCTGCTGCCCGACCAGGTGTCGCTTGCCATCGGTAAGAACGGACTCAACATCAAGCTCGCCAGTATGCTGACAGGATACTCTATCGATGTTTACAGAAACATTGATGACGATAACGATAATGAGGATATTTATCTCGACGAATTTACAGATGAAATTCCTGAATGGATAGTTGAAGCCATTAAGAACATCGGACTCGACACAGCAAAGAGCGTGCTCGACACTCCTCGTGAGATTCTCATAGAAAAGGCAGACCTTGAGGAGGAAACTGTGGATGAGGTTCTTCGTATCCTTAGAGCAGAATTCGAAGATTATCCTGAAGAAGAGCCCCAAACAGAAGTGCCGGAAGTTCCAGAAGAAACTCAAGAATAAGCAACAGAAAAAAACAACTTAGTAAATTTAATGTCAGGCAATCATTCAAGATTTAAACTTTTTTCACTATTACTAAGTTTACAATAAGGCGTATAATTTACGATTTATTTTTTCATCTTCATAAAAACGTATAATTACATACAACTTTACATACATGCCAAGACTCAATAAAGCATTAAAAGAATTGAATGTGGGAATTAACACCGTGGCTGAATTCCTACAGAAGAAAGGTAAGGCACTACAAGATGCCAGCCCTAACGCAAAGATCACGGATGAGCAGTATAAGCTGCTCATGGATGCTTTCGGCGCCGACAAAACAAAACACGAGGAGATTAACAAATTAAGAGAGCGCGAAAGACAGGAGAAAGAACGGCTCAAACAAGAGAAACGCCAGAAGCAGGAAACGATATTCAGAACACAATCCGAGTCGAAACAGCAATTTAAGGTTGTGGGAAATATCAAAGACCTGCAAAAGAAAGAAGAAGAAAAGAAAGAAGAGGTAAAAAGGGAAGAAGCCAAAACATCCGAATTGAAAGTTACACCCCCTTCTGTTGACACACCCTCTGTCAAGTCAGAGAATCTGGCAATTGTACCTGATGTAAAAACGGAGGTGCCAGAACCATCTGAGACTGCAGAAAATGAAAAAGAAACAGTCACAGCAGAAACTCATCCGAAGGAGGATGCTACTGTTACAGCTTCTGCCCCAGATGAGGAACAAATTGATGAGACAGCACCTGAGAAAGAAGAATCAGCAACAGAGGTAATAACTAAACCTGCAGAACATACTCAGAAAGAGAAAAAGCAGAAGCAGAGAGTGTTGGGTAAAGTGGATGATGATGGAGTGTTCCGTACCGAAACACCAACAACCGGCGTGAAACAAGTTGGATTCATTGACCTCAGCAACATCAACTCCAAAACCCGTCCCGACAAGAAGAGCAAAGCCGAAAAACGGAAAGAAAGAGAAGAGAAAGAACGTCAGCGCAAAGAAGCTAAAGAGGCTATGCGCCAGGCTCATGAAGGGGAATCCGCCAAAAAGCGCAAACGCACCAGAATCGGTAAAGAGCGTGTTGATATCAATGCTGTTGCCGCTCAACAGACAACTGACCCCAGAAAGAAGAACAAACAGCAGAATCAGCAGCAGCAGAACCAGCAGCAGCAAGGACAGGGCAAGAAAAAGAAGAAAAACAAAACCATCAAAACTCCTGAACTGACAGAAGAGGAAATCTCAAAGCAGGTGAAGGAGACTCTCGCACGCCTGACATCCAAACAGATGAAAAAAGGTGTGAAATACAGGAAAGACAAACGAGAGGCCATACACAACCGAATGGCAGAGCAAGAGGAAGAGGAAAATGCAGAGAGCAAAATCCTCAAACTCACTGAATATGTAACTGCCAACGAGCTTGCAACCATGATGAATGTGCCGGTGACAAAAGTCATCGGGACATGTATGCAAATCGGCATCATGGTTTCTATCAACCAGCGACTTGACGCCGAAACCATCAACCTCGTGGCAGAAGAATTCGGATTCTCAACCACTTACGTGAGCGAGGACGTATCAAACGCCATTGAGGAAGAGGCAGACGACGAGAAGGATCTCCAGCCGAGAGCACCTATCATCACAGTGATGGGTCATGTCGATCATGGTAAGACATCACTGCTCGACTACATCCGCAAGACGAACGTGATTGCCGGAGAGGCAGGAGGCATCACACAGCATATAGGAGCCTACAACGTGAAGATGCCGAACGGAAAACGCATCACTTTCCTCGACACACCAGGTCATGAGGCATTCACCGCCATGCGTGCCCGTGGTGCCCAGGTCACCGACATCGCCATCATCATCATCGCAGCCGACGATGACATCATGCCACAGACAAAGGAGGCCATCAGCCATGCAGTAGCTGCCAATGTGCCTATGGTCTTCGCCATCAACAAAATAGATAAGCCGGGCGCCAACCCTGAGAAAATCAAGGAGCAGCTTGCTGCCATGAATTATCTCGTGGAAGACTGGGGCGGTAAATATCAAAGTCAGGATATTTCGGCTAAAAAAGGTATCAATGTCGATCTGCTCATGGAGAAAGTGCTGCTTGAGGCAGAGATGCTCGACTTGAAAGCCAACCCTAACAGGAAAGCAGTCGGTTCGGTAATCGAGTCGTCGCTCGACAAAGGAAGAGGCTATGTGGCAACAGTGCTCGTGCAGAACGGGACACTCAAGCAGGGCGACATCGTGCTTGCCGGAACCAGCTGGGGTAAAATCAAAGCGATGTTCAACGAACGCGGTAAGCGTATCGACCAGGTAAAGCCAGCAGAGCCAGCACTCATACTCGGTCTCAACGGTGCCCCAACCGCCGGTGACACCTTCCATGTGATGGAAACGGAGCAGGCCGCCCGTGAACTTGCTAACAAACGTGAGCAACTTAAACGTGAGCAAGGAATTCGCACCACCAAACGTAAGGGTCTGGAAGATCTGGCACATGACATCGCCATCGGCGGTGTGAAAGATCTCAACCTTATTGTCAAAGGTGATGTCGATGGTTCTATCGAGGCATTGAGCGACTCTCTCATCAAGCTCTCAACCGAGAAAATCCAGGTGAACGTGATATACAAGGCAGTTGGACAGATTTCTGAGAGCGACGTATCGCTCGCCAAAGCATCCGATGCCATCATCATCGGATTCCAGGTTCGTCCCTCACTCCCAGCCCGCAGGCTGGCAGAGCAGGAAGGAGTGGATATTCGTCTCTACTCCATCATCTACGACACGATTGAGGAAATCAAGAGTGCAATGGAAGGTATGCTCGCACCAGAAATCAAGGAAGAATATGCCGGAACGGCAGAGGTGAAACAGGTATATAAAATCACCAAGGTCGGCACTGTGGCTGGTGCGCTCGTCACCGACGGCAAGATTCACCGATCTGACAAAATCCGCGTAATCAGAGACGGAATCGTCATCCACACAGGAAGCATCAATGCCCTCAAGAGATTCAAGGACGACGTGAAAGAAGTGGGTCTGAATTTCGATTGCGGTATATCCATCGTAAACTTCAACGACCTCAAAGAAGGCGATTTGCTTGAGGCCTTCGCAGAGGTGGAAATCAAACAGAAACTATGACCATACTTATTATAGTAGTTGCACTGATTGGCGCCTTGGTTGGATACATCCAAGGCGCCATCAAACAAATAGCCAACCTTGTGGGAATTATCGTAGGACTTCTGCTGGCTGTCACTGCATACGACAAATTCGGAAAAGTTCTCGCTGACTTCACTGGCGCTGAGGAAACAACAGCTGACATCATCGCATTCATTGCCATTGTGATTCTCTTTCCCATCGTGCTCGGCATCATCGCCTCTCTGCTTACAAAAGCTATTAAGGTGATTCACCTCAGCTTCCTTAACCGTGTGGCTGGAGCAGTGGTCGGAGCAGTCGGCTATTTGCTCATTCTCAGTGTGGCATTCAATGTATATGACTTTATCAAGAGCAAAGGAGGACTCCACACCGACTCACTGTCGCACCGGGATGAGCTGTATTACAAAGTAAAGCATGCGTCGCAGAAATTCATTCCCGACCTTATCATTGTCACTGATTCTACAGAGGAGGCGATGGGTTTGTCTCCTAAACACTCCATTCAGGATAAGATAGACGAAATTGGATTATAATTATTTGGGAGTTATTTTTCATCGAAAATGGGAGTCAACGAGTTTCGGCTCATGGACTAAACAGCGACAACAGTATGCTGCCCACTGCTCAAAACAAAGAACAAGGAAAAAAGAATGGCAAACGAATTTGTAAAGAAGGTAGCAGAAGAGAAATACAAATTCGGCTTCACCACCGACATAGACACCGAAATCATAGACAAAGGACTGAGTGAAGATGTCATCAGGCTCATCTCATCCAAAAAAAATGAGCCTGATTGGCTCCTTGAATTCAGATTGAAGTCATTCAACTTCTGGAAAGAACAGACATCCCCATCCTGGGGACATCTTACCCTGCCTGATATCGACTATCAGGACATTTCCTACTATGCTGACCCAACCAAGAAAAAACAAGGATCCGAAACGAAAGAGATAGACCCGGAGTTGATGAAGACTTTCGACAAACTAGGAATTCCTCTTGAAGAACGTATGGCGCTGAGTGGAATGGCGGTCGATGCAGTCATGGACTCTGTGTCTGTGAAAACCACATTCAAAGAGAAGCTGGCTGAGAAAAACATTATCTTCTGTTCCATCAGCGAGGCTGTAAGAAATCATCCCGACCTTGTCAGGAAATATCTCGGATCAGTTGTTCCTTACCGCGATAACTATTTCGCAGCCCTTAACTCAGCGGTCTTCTCCGACGGGTCCTTCGTATATATTCCCGCAAACACACGTTGCCCGATGGAGCTCTCCACTTACTTTCGAATCAATGCCCGTAACACAGGACAATTTGAGCGAACACTTATCGTATGTGAATCAAACAGCTACGTGTCGTATCTTGAAGGATGCACTGCCCCCATGCGCGATGAGAACCAGCTACATGCTGCCATTGTGGAGATTGTGGTCATGGACAATGCTGAAGTGAAATACTCAACTGTACAGAACTGGTATCCTGGTGATGAGAACGGAAGGGGGGGTGTACTCAACCTTGTGACTAAACGTGGACGGCTCATAGGCCATCACAGCAAACTCTCATGGACGCAGGTGGAGACCGGCTCTGCCATCACCTGGAAATATCCGAGCTGCGTGCTGGAAGGTGATGACTCACAGGCTGAATTCTATTCCGTTGCTGTCACAAACAACCATCAGCAAGCCGACACCGGAACAAAAATGATCCATCTTGGCAAACGCACCAAATCCACTATCATTTCCAAGGGTATATCTGCAGGACGAAGCGAGAACTCATACAGGGGCTTGGTGAAGATAGGCAAACATGCTGATGGAGCAAGGAACTACTCATCTTGCGATTCTCTGCTGTTAGGCAGCAAATGCGGTGCGCACACGTTCCCCTATATGGACATACAAAACAACACTGCAACCGTTGAGCACGAAGCAACCACATCAAAGATTTCTGAGGATCAGCTGCTTTACTGCCGTCAACGTGGCATCAACACCGAAGATGCAGTAGGACTAATAGTAAACGGCTATGCCAAAGAAGTGCTCAATAAGCTGCCAATGGAATTTGCTGTCGAAGCACAGAAACTTCTCTCCGTCTCGCTCGAAGGGTCCGTGGGATAAGGGCATTTAGTTTATAGTTATTAGTTCCTAGTTTATAGTTATTTACTATATTTTATAGATATATAGTTTTAATATACACAATTACCGTGTTAGAAATAAAGAATCTGCATGCCAGCATTAACGGCAAAGAAATATTGAAAGGCGTGGATCTTACTATCAACGACGGAGAAATCCACGCACTTATGGGAACAAACGGAGCAGGTAAATCCACGCTCTGCAAAGTGATAGTGGGTGACCCCGCTTACGAAGTGACCGATGGAACCATTCGGTTCAACGGACAGGACCTGCTCAGCATGAAAACCGAAGAGCGAGCTAATGCAGGCATATTCATGTCGTTTCAGCATCCAATCGAGATTCCAGGCGTTTCCATGGCCAATTTTCTGAAAGCAGCAGTAAACGCCAAGCGCCAAGCCATGGGCTTGGAGCCGATGAAAGCCTCGGCGTTTCTCAGTATGATGAGGGAAAAACGTAAGATTGTGGCGATGGACAGCAAACTGATTAACCGTTCAGTGAACGAAGGATTCAGTGGAGGTGAGCGTAAACGCAACGAGATATTCCAGATGGCGATGCTCGAACCTTCTTTCTGCATTCTCGATGAGACAGACTCAGGACTTGATGTTGATGCGCTGAGAATAGTGGCTGAGGGATTCAACAAACTCAGAAAACCAGATACATCTGCCATCGTGATTACACACTATCAGCGGCTGCTCGATTATATCACACCCAATCAGGTGCATGTGCTGCTCGACGGCAGAATCGTGAAGACTGGCGATGCCAGCCTGGCACGTGTCATTGAAGAAAAGGGATTCGACTGGATTAAAGATGAGATATGAGCGAACAGCAATACATAGATTTCTATACGCAATGCCGGAACCTCATTATGTCGAAAAGCTGTGGGGTGATGAACGATGTCCGCGAAAAAGCGTTCAAACGCTTTAAGACCGTCGGCTTTCCATCAAGAAAATCAGAACGGTATAAATACACTGATGTAGATAAGGCTTTCCAGACCGACTTCGGCATACTCTTCACCCCTCTCGGCATCACTCCCTCGGCATACATCTTCAGCCTGAAAGATGCACCAGCCGATGTCAGACCCTACTATAACCGCCTCGCCGACCAGCACGACGGAATCACCTTGCTTAACACCATGCTGGCGCACGAGTGCCTGCTGATTTATGTGCCTGCTGACACGAAGGTGGAAAAACCACTCACTGTGGATAACTGGATTAAGGGAGAAGTGCCGTCTATGATGAACCGGCGCATACTCGTTGTGATGGAAAAGGGTGCAGATGCCACCATCATCGTCAACGACCATGCAACAGACAAACAAGAGTTCCTCACAACACAAGTAATCGAAGTGTATTGTCACGACAATGCACATCTTGACCTCTATGAGATTGAGGAGACCACCCCATTGACGAAACGATTCTCAAACGTGTATATCCATCAACAGCCATACGCAAGTGTCCGGCACAGCGTTATCACCCTTCACAACGGCTTGACACGCAACTTATGCGACGTGATCCTGAACGGCGAATTTTCAGAGACGACACTCAACGGATGCGCCATAGGAAGCGGCAAACAGCATATAGACAACAACACGCTGATACGCCACAATGCTGCCCATTGCACATCAAATGAACTATATAAATATGTAGTCGATGACCAGGCTGTCGGTGCGTTCGCAGGTAAAATCCTCGTAGAAAAGGGTGCTCAACAGACAAGCTCGCAAGAGACAAATAACAATCTATGTGCCAGTCCCTCAGCACGTATGTACTCACAGCCTATGCTTGAGATTTATGCTGACGACGTGAAATGCTCACATGGCTCAACAACCGGTGTGCTCGACGAGACAGCACTCTTCTATATGCGCCAACGTGGTATTGCAGAAGAAGAAGCCCGAATGCTGCTCAAAAACGCCTTTTTAGGTCAAGTGATTGACCAAATCGACTATGAACCGCTCAGAAGCAAAATCTTCGTGAAAGTGGAAAAACGGTTTCTCGGAGAGATGGAAAAATGCAAGACATGCAACTTGTGTAAATAACCGATTATTATTTACCATTTAACACTTTACGATTTATTATTAAATTGGGTAATTTTACTATTTTAAATACAAGAATACGAGAAGACTTTCCCATATTGGCAAGAACAGTCTATGACAAGCCGCTAGTCTATCTCGACAATGCTGCCACCACACAGAAACCGCGGTGTGTGGTAGAGGCGATGGTAGATGAATACTACAACGTGAATGCCAACGTCCACCGCGGTGTCCATTTCCTCTCGCAGAAAGCCACAGACCTGCATGAAGCTTCAAGGGAAACAGTCAAACAGTTCATCAATGCAGAGAACAGCTCCGAGATTCTTTTCACACGCGGAACCACAGAAAGTATCAATCTGCTGGCATACTGCTTCGGAGAGGCTTTCATGGAAGCAGGCGACGAGATTCTGGTTAGCGAGATGGAACATCACAGCGACATCGTTCCTTGGCAGCTTATTGCAGAAAGGAAAGGACTAAAAATCAAAGTCATTCCAATCACCGATAACGGAGAAATCGACATTAAAGCGTATAATAAACTGCTTGACGAGTCGGAACGGCTGAAAATCGTGTGTGTCACACATGTGTCCAACGTTTTAGGCACAGTTAACCCCGTGAAAACAATGGTTGAGTCAGCCCACCGGCACGGTGTGCCCGTACTCGTTGATGGAGCACAGTCAACACCACATTTCAAGGTGGATATGCAGGAACTCGACTGTGACTTCTTCGCTTTCAGTGGGCACAAAATATATGGTCCCACTGGTGTGGGAGTACTTTACGGGAAAGAACGGTGGCTTGACAAACTGCCACCCTATCAAGGAGGTGGTGAGATGATCAAACGCGTGTCGTTCGAAAAAACAACATTCAACGACCTGCCCTACAAGTTTGAAGCTGGTACACCAGACTATATCGGCACACATGCCCTGGCCACCGCACTCGACTACGTGAGCGCAATCGGTTTCGACACAATCAAAGCCCATGAGCTGATGCTAACTGATTATGCGCTTCAGCAGTTGAGAACAATCGACAACATCCAGATATACGGACATCCGGAAGGTGGCAATGGCGATGCTGTCATCTCATTCAATATCAAAGGAATCCATCATCTGGATCTCGGCACCCTACTCGACCGACTCGGCATAGCCATCAGAACCGGACACCACTGTGCAGAGCCGCTTATGCACCGGTTAGGAACAGAAGGAACTGTCCGCGTGTCGTTCGCACTCTACAACACCAAAGAAGAGGTAGATTCGCTCATCGCAGGTATCAGACGCGTGGCCAAAATGTTCTGAGTTTTTTGTTGTTGAGTTTATCTGAATACTCCGATTACTCTGAAATAATATTAAAAATAAGTAATTATAAATGAAACCATCAATTCCCAAAGGCACGCGCGACTTCTCTTCAGATGAGATGACCAAGCGCAACTATATATTCAACACAATTAAGGAAGTTTATGCTCTTTACGGCTTTCAGCAGATAGAGACTCCGGCAATGGAGAACCTGTCAACGTTGATGGGCAAATACGGCGAGGAAGGCGACAAGCTGCTGTTTAAAATCCAGAATTCCGGCGACTATTTCAAAGGTATCACCGACGAGGAACTGCTGTCGCGAAACGCATCGAAGCTTGCAAGCCGGTTCTGCGAGAAAGGACTACGCTATGACCTCACCGTGCCTTTCGCACGCTATGTTGTGCAGCATCGCGATGAGCTGACCATGCCATTCAAACGCTATCAGATTCAGCCCGTTTGGAGAGCCGACCGCCCTCAGAAAGGCCGTTACCGCGAGTTCTATCAGTGTGATGCCGACATCGTGGGCAGCACATCACTGCTCAACGAAGTAGAGCTCATGCAAATCATCGACACCGTCTTCTCAAAATTCGGTGTGAGGGTTTGCATCAAACTCAATAACCGTAAGATACTCAGCGGAATTGCAGAGATTATCGGTCAGGCAGATAAAATCGTGGAAATCACCGTTGCAATCGACAAACTCGACAAAATCGGTCTTGACAACGTGAATGCTGAACTCGCAGAAAATGGTCTGCCCGCAGATGCCATCGAGAAGCTGCAACCCATCATCAACCTCAGCGGCACCAACACCGATAAACTTGCCACAATGAAAGAAGTGCTCAAAGAGAGCGATACCGGACTGCAAGGCGTGGAGGAATGTGAGTATATCCTTTCGAAACTGACCGACCTGAACAATGCAGTTGAACTTGACCTCACACTTGCCAGAGGACTGAATTATTACACTGGCTCCATTTTTGAGGTGAAAGCGCTTGACGTGGAAATCGGCAGTATCACCGGTGGCGGACGTTACGACAACCTCACCGGCATCTTCGGAATGCCAGGAGTGTCGGGTGTAGGCATCTCTTTCGGAGCGGACCGTATCTTCGATGTGCTCAACCAGCTCGACCTCTACCCCAAGGAAGCTATGATACGGACGAAGGTGCTGTTCGTGAATTTCGGAGAATCCGAAGCCGACTACTGCCTGAAAGTGCTACAGGAAGTGAGATCGGCTGGAATCAGCGCTGAAATCTACCCCGACTCAGTGAAGATGAAAAAGCAGATGAGTTATGCCAACGCCAAACAGATTCCGTATGTGGCACTCGTAGGAGAGACAGAAATGGCTTCCGGCCAAATCACGCTGAAAAACATGGACACCGGGGAGCAAAAACTGCTCACCATCCATGATCTCATCGCATCACTCTACTGATGTTATAGATAGACTATCCATTCGCTATCTCTTGTTAGCAAAACAAAAAGAATTCAAAGGCTTTCTTTGAATTCTTTTTGTTTTAAGGGCTATTATAAGGATAAATCGAACAAATTGTAAATTTTTCTAAAAAAATATAAGTATTTGTTTTGGTTATTAAATATAAATTTATAATTTTGCAAGACATATCATATCAATTTATGTAAATCTAACACTCTAAAAGGCATTTTGTGAATTAAAATCATTTATAAACCTTTAAAAATTTTACATTATGGCAAATGAATTTCAGCAGAATCCTCAGCAGAACCCACAGCCGGGCTTCCAGCCAGGATTCCAACCACAAGGAGCAGGAACGCCGATGCTCCAATTCCCAGAAGCTTTACAACGTTGGTTGAGCAAATTAACTGACTTCAGCGGACGTGCACGCCGTTCAGAGTTCTGGTGGGCAATGTTGGCTATTGGTGTTGCCGGATGGATTTTGAACCTTATCTTCACTTCCATTGGCGGTAAATTCGGCTATTTCATGGTGTTTGTTATTTATCTTGCTACATGCTTCGCCGGATTAAGCATCACAGTTCGTCGTCTGCAAGACACAAACAAACCTGGTATTTTAGCATGGATTATGTATGGCATCATGGCATTCTGGGCACTGACCATTTTCCTTGCTGTTCTATCCACGAATTCATTTACTCTCACATTAGGAACCATTTCCTCTTTCCTATTGATTCTCAATGGAATTCTTAGTATTGTTATCATAGTGTTCTGCTGCATGGACAGCCAACCTGGTACTAACCAATACGGTCCATCAGAGAAATACCCGATGTAATCTTCTCTAATATTTAAAGTTTAGTTCCTTACATCATAACAAAAATCATCCGGGCTACCGCCTGGATGATTTTTGTTAACGAAGAAATTAGTCTTTATACGCAAACAGATGAGAAATAAACATTAGATAAATCGACACATTGATTAAAAGCAGTCTTCATTCGGGCGAAAAGTGATGTTTTTTACCCACTTTTCGCCCGAATTATTTGGTGTCAGCTGTTTTAAAACGGTGTGTGATTCGGGGGAAAACCACCTTTTATAATTCCACTTTCGCCCGAATTATTCAACAAGGCAAAAACAATTCTTCATTCTTCATTTTTCATTCTTCATTTTTATTCGTAACTTTGCATAAAATTTCAGCGATATGCAATTTACGACCCCAGTTGATATTCCGAGAAGCGGCTTACCTATCAGCCATTCAGACCGAATTGCGCTGGTCGGTTCGTGCTTTGCCGACAATATGGGTCAGATGTTGGATGACTGCAAATTCAACACCGTCCGGAACCCTTTCGGAACTCTCTACAACCCGCTTTCCATCGCTTGGCTATTAAAACGTAGTATCGACGAAATCCCATTCAACAGCCAGTCGGATGAAATATTCATGGATGACGAAGGCAACTGGCACAGCTGGATGCACCACACCAAATTCTCCTGCTGTTCAGCCGAAGAACTGGTCATGAAAATGAATCTTGCAGGAATTGCCATGGCTGAAACACTGAAAACAGCCCGTGTTCTGATTGTCACCTTCGGCACAGCCATCATCTACACCCTGAAAAACAACGGAAAGCTCGTGGCAAACTGCCATAAACAAAAAGACAGTCTGTTTGAAAGAAGAATGCTCTCGACAAATGAAATCGCCGAGAAGTGGACATCACTCATTGAGCAACTTCACGAAAAGAATCCATATTTGCGAATCATTCTGACAATCAGCCCAATCAGGCACAAGCGCGACGGAATGCACGTCAACCAACTCAGCAAAAGCACGCTCCTTCTTGGAGTTGACCAGCTGATCAAGCAATTCCAAATGGGTACATCAAAACCTCATCTTGAATACTTTCCCTCGTATGAAATCATGATGGATGAGCTACGCGACTACCGATTCTATGCCGATGACATGATACACCCTTCCCCGCTTGCTATCCAGCACATCTGGGAACGCTTCTCCGACACACATTTCGATAAGGACACAAAGAGCCTCTGCAATCAGTGCATACAAATACAAAAGGCATTAGCCCACAAGACCGACAATCCTGCAAGCAACGCCTATAAATCATTTATTGAAAACACTTTAAAACAAATAGAAACAATCAAAAAACGGCATCCATATATCAGGATGGAAAAAGAAATCGAGATATGCAATACACGATTGAGGAAATAGCCAAAATCATAGGTGGACAAACTGTAATATCTGGCAAAAAAGCCATAGAATCAGCAAGAAAAATCAACTGGCTTCTGACCGACAGCCGTTCACTTTGCTTTCCGGAAGAAACCCTTTTCTTCGCACTCAAAACACAAAGAAACGACGGACATAAATATATTGACGATCTGTATAAACGGGGAGTGAGAAACTTCGTCGTCACCCATGCCGATGAGTTCAAGTATCTGAACGATGCCTGTTTCTTAGTGGTTAGCAACACACTTACAGCACTCCAGCAGATAGCCAGCGCACACCGCCTTAAATTTGATATTCCTGTTGTTGCCATCACCGGCTCAAATGGAAAGACCACAGTAAAGGAATGGCTCTATCAGTTGCTGTCGCCCGACTACAATGTTTGCCGATCTCCACGCAGTTACAATTCTCAGGTAGGAGTCCCCCTCTCACTCTGGCTAATTGACAAGCACACCGACATCGCAGTCATCGAGGCAGGCATATCGAAAAGCGGAGAGATGGAACGGCTAAACCAGATTGTAAAACCCACCATCGGAGTCATCACCAACGTGGGTCAGGCGCATCAGGAAAACTTCCTCTCGATGCAAATCAAATGCACAGAGAAGATGCAACTCTTCAAAGGTTGCCAGAAAGCAGTGCTCAACATGAGCAACAGCACCATCTCCCAGTGCGCGTCCACCATGCCTGAGAATGTGTCCCGCATTTCATGGAACACTGCAAACGGAGCTGGAATCGACGACACTGACATCATCATCAGGGAGGTGGTGAAAGAAGGCCGTCAAGCAACTGTGAAATTCGCCATTAACGACGAAATCAGCCAGTTCACCATTCCTTTCATCGATGATGCCGCCATAGAGAACTCCATCACATGCTTCGCCACTTGCTTAAGTCTCAACATGCCTGTGGATATCATTTGCGACAGAATGAAACGCCTGGAACCCGTTGCGATGCGTCTGGAGGTGCGAGACGGAATAAACGGATGCACCATCATCAACGACACATATAACTCAGACATCCACTCACTGAGTATCGCGCTCGACTTCATGTCGAGACGGCCCGACACGAAAGAACAGCGGCGCACACTGATTCTCAGCGATATTCTACAAAGCGGTGAGGAGCCAAGGTCGCTCTACAGCCAAGTGGCACAGATGGCGATGAACCGCGGCATAGAGAAAATCATCGGCGTGGGCGACAAAATCACTCAATGCTCCGATTATTTCCCGATTGCCGACAAGCATTTCTTCCGCACGACCGAGGCCTTGATATCAAGCGAGGTGTTTCAGGAGCTGAAAAATGAGTTTATTCTGTTGAAAGGAGCACGTCATTTCCGTTTCGACAAGCTGAGTGACCTGCTCACGCTGAAAGTACATCAGACGATTCTGGAAATCAACCTGAATGCAATGGTAGATAACCTGAATTACTACCGTCAGTTCAAACGGCCGGAAACCAAGATGGTATGCATGGTAAAAGCATCAGCCTACGGTATCGGCTCCATCGAGGCATCCAAAACCCTGCAAGACCACGGCGTGGATTATCTCGCTGTAGCGGTTGCAGACGAAGGTGCAGAGCTTCGTAATGCCGGCATCACCGCCAACATCATGGTGATGAACCCTGAGATGACCTCATTCAGGATGCTCTTCGACTACCGTCTGGAACCTGAGGTGTTCAACTTCGACATCCTGGAGGCACTCATCAGAGCCGCAGAGAAAGAGGGAATCACAAACTTCCCTGTACATATCAAAATCGACACAGGCATGCATAGGCTCGGATTCAACGCAAAGACCGACATGGATCGGCTAATAGACCGGCTCACACGTCAGAGCGCCCTTGTTCCCTGCTCCGTGTTCTCACATTTCGTAGGCAGCGACTCCGACGGATTCGATGACTTCTCACGCCAACAGTTCGGACTCTTCGACATGGCTTCAAAAAAGCTTCAGAACGCATACGGACACCATATCATCCGGCATATCTGCAACTCAGCCGGAATCGAGCATTTCCCGCAGTATCAGCTCGACATGGTACGGCTCGGACTCGGACTCTACGGCATCAATCCCCGCAACAACGAGATAATCCATAACGTCTGCACGTTGAAAACCACGATACTACAAATCCGCGACGTGCCAGCAGGCGATTCGATCGGCTACAGCCGCAAGACATTTGTTGACCGCCCTAGCCGTGTGGCTGCCATTCCAATCGGCTATGCCGACGGACTCAACCGGAAACTGGGCAACCGCAACTGCTACTGCCTCGTCAACGGGCAGAAAGCACCCTATCTCGGCAATATCTGTATGGACGTCTGCATGATTGACGTGACAGGCATTGACTGCAAGGAAGGCGATTACGCTGTGATTTTCGGTGACGACCTGCCAGTGACCGTCCTGAGCGATGTGCTTGAAACCATCCCTTACGAAGTGCTCACCGGCATCTCCACACGCGTCCAGCGGGTGTATATTCAAGAATAATTCATAATTCGGGAGTATTTTTTCCTCGAAAATGAGAGTTTGTTTCGGTGATGGGCTTCTAACGGTTTTATTTAGACCCCACCTTTGCACTTAGTGTCTTCTGCTTCGCCTTCGTTCCTTGGCTCGCATAAGCCGAGTGCTGCACCACCTCATCACACAATCGATTATCAATTGATTCTGTGCTGAGTTCCCCACGGGGAGTCTCTACAGGCTCTACGGTTATTTCATGCGTGGGTGGAGGTTAGGAAAGGTTTCGGTGATGGGTTTGATACGGTTTTATTTAGACCCCACCTTTGCACTTAGCGTCTTCTGCTTCGCCTTCGTTCCTTGGCTCGCATAAGCCGAGTGCTGCACCACCTCATCACACAATCGATTGATAATCGATTGTGTGATGAGTTCCCCACGGGGAGTCTCTACAGGCTTTACGGTTATTTAGATCGGAAGTGGGGATTTGGAGAAACCTTTTTTCGCTAAAAAAGAACAAAAAACTAAAAACTAAATGAGCGACGGCAATTTCAACCGGGCATTACTGCCCAAAAACGAGTTATCTGCCGGTTTGAAAGCCGGTAAGGCACAGATGCGTGCGAAAGCGGAGCAGGCGTTCAAGGAAATCATCGACAGCCACTTCCCCGATGCCACTCAAACGCAAAAAGACGCAGCCTTTGAATCTTTCAAGAAACGGCTCAGATAAAGAGAATGAAAATTCTTCATTCTTATTCGTAACTTTGGTTTGAGCCAAGTCACTCTCGTTCAGAAAAACTCAAATAAATTTGGTTTTTCGCTCACTTAATCGTAACTTTGGTTAACACCGAAGTTTCTTTCGTTCGGAAAAACTCAAATAAATTTGGTTTTTCGCTCACTTAATCGTAACTTTGCAGTTTAAAACCATCACAGCCTCATGAACAGGAACGACATCACGAAAATCGCGCTTACCGGCGGTCCATGCGCAGGCAAAACCACCGCACTCGTTCGGATCATCGAACACTTCACCAGCCTGGGCTATCAAGTGTTCACGCTGCCGGAAATTCCTACAATCTGCATTCAGGCGGGTGTAAACTACCTGACTGACGACCGTCAGTATCACTATCAGTCAGAGAAAGCCACATTGCTGATGCAGATGCATATAGAGGATCAGTTTATGGAAATTGCCGCCAAATGCGGGAAGCCGGCACTCGTGGTGTGCGACAGAGGCACGATGGACATATCCACCTATCTGCCCGAGGAGACATGGCAGGCACTGATGAACGACATCGGCACGAACACTATCCAGCTACGCGACTCCCGCTACGACGCAGTGCTGCATCTGGTCAGCGCAGCCAACGGCGCGGAGGAGTTCTACACCACCGCCAACAACGCGGCACGCAGCGAGGATGCACGAACCGCCCGTATGCTCGACATCAAACTTATTTCCGCATGGAACGGACACCCACATCTGAGAATTATCGACAACAGCCGTGACTTCGAGAACAAACTCAAGGCGGTTATCAAAGAGATATCTGTGGTGATGGGCCTGCCGGCACTTAATGAGTCGCAGCGCAACTACGTGGTAGAGGTTATAGACAACCTGCCTGAAAACACCACCGAGTGTGAAATCACACAGACCTATCTGAAGTCAGACCCCGACACGATAGTAAGACTCCGTAAACGAGGATGGGACGGAAGTTATGTATATATGCAGAGCATCAAGAAAAAGGTGTCGGACACCGAATTCATTGAGACTGAGCGGCAAATAAGCCCCTACCAATACGTCACCCTGCTTCAGCAGGCTGACCCTTCACGCAAGACATTGCGGAAAATACGTAAGAACTTCGTATGGGAAAAGCAATATTTCGAGCTGGACACCTTCCTTGACCGCGACGACGGAATCAGCATTCTTGAAATCGCAGGTGTGAAAGACCCTGATGCCATCAATTTCCCCCCGTTCGTCAAGGTCGTCAGAGACGTGACAGGAGTGCCTATGAGCCAGATTTGAAAAAGAGTTTTTAGTTGTTAGTTCTTAGTTTTTAGTAGTTTAGATTTGTTGATGCATGAATTACAGTTGTTTTAAAATAATCTAATAATTCAATTGCTCAATCAATAGTTAATAGTAAATTGTAAAATCGTAAATAAAAAAGGATGAATTTCGTAAAAGAATTAGCATGGCGTGGAATGATCCACCAGATGATGCCTGGCACGGAAGAGCTTCTAGAGAAAGAGAAGAACGTGTCGGCTTACTTGGGAATAGACCCTACTGCCGACTCCCTGCATATCGGCCACCTTTGCGGAGTGATGATGCTCCGCCATTATCAGCGTTGCGGAGGCAAGCCCTACGCACTCGTGGGAGGTGCAACCGGCATGATCGGCGACCCGTCGGGTAAGAGCCAGGAGCGCAACCTGCTCGATGAGGAGACGCTGGCACACAACGTAAAATGTATCAAGGCCCAACTGAGCAAATTTCTCGATTTTGAGAGCGATGCCCCCAATAAGGCGGAATTGGTGAACAACTACGACTGGATGAAGGACTTCACATTCCTCGCCTTTGCACGCGACGTAGGCAAGCACATCACCGTGAACTACATGATGGCAAAGGAGTCGGTGCAGAAGCGTCTGAACGGTGAGGCACGCGACGGACTGTCGTTCACCGAGTTCACCTATCAGCTTCTTCAGGCTTACGACTTCTATTATCTCTGCGAGCACAACAACTGCCGTCTACAATTGGGTGGTGCCGACCAGTGGGGTAACATCACAACTGGTTCGGAGCTTATCCGCCGCATGTCGGGTAAGGAGTGTTTTGCCCTCACCTGCCCGCTCGTTACGAAGAGCGACGGACGCAAGTTCGGTAAGACAGAGAAAGGAAACATCTGGCTCGACCGTAATCGCACATCTCCATATCTCTTCTATCAGTTCTGGCTCAACACCGCCGACGACGACGCAAAGCGTTACATCAAGATATTCACCTCGCTACCAAAAGAAGAAATTGAGGCGCTTATCGCCGAGCATGACCAGGATCCAGGACGGCGGGTGCTACAGAAGCGGTTGGCACAGGAAGTGACCGTCATGGTTCACTCGCAGGAGGACTACGAGATGGCAGTGGAGGCATCCAACGTCCTGTTCGGGAAATCAACGAAGGAAGCCCTCCTGAAATTCGACGAGCAGACACTTCTCGACATCTTCGACGGTGTACCGCATTATGAAGTGGATAAGTCACTTTTCGAAAACGGTGTGAAAGCCATCGACCTCGTCACCGAGACAGCCCCAGTGTTCCCGTCGAAGGGAGAGATGCGCAAGATGACCCAGGGCGGAGGTGTGAGCATCAACAAAGAGAAGCTCACCGACCCCAACACCGTGCTTACCGCTGACGACCTGCTCGACGGAAAATACCTGCTCGTGCAGCAAGGCAAGAAGAAATACTTCCTGCTTATCGCAAAATAATACGCACCAAATCTCACTCAATAATTGAAAAAACAAGCCGGCTCATTCCAGCCGGCTTGTTTTTTGTTAGATAAGTCCAAAATCGTACAAAAACCATCAACAAAAATAACTAATGAAAGACTATTGCCCCGCCATGATGTTGATGACAGCAACAACATCGGAGATATCGACTTTTTTGTCACCATTCACGTCAGAGGCTGACCTAAAGTTTTCATTACCAGCCATGGTGTTAATAATCGCAACCACGTCGGAAATATTCACTTCATCGTCGCCGTTCACATCTCCTTCAAGCGAAACGATTGCCTCTCCCTCGAGCGTGGCGACACGTCCCACAAACAGCACCGACTGCTGCTTGCGGTTCTCTATCGTAAAGTAGAACGGACGGTCAACACGGAACTCCTTGTAGTCATCCGGGTCTGGTCCCGCACAATCGGGCATCTCTATCACAGTCACTGCCGCAGCCTCAGTCCCTTCCTCATCCACAGATATTCTGCTCAGCTGGAACACTTTGTCTATTGCGCGGTTATGGTCTGCATACATTTTCGTAAAATCAGCCTTGTATTCGTCGAATGCGTCATTTATACCCATCTTCATCAACACGGATTTGAGGTTGTATTTACCGTTGAAATCAAATTTCGGCATATAAACGGCATAAGGCTGGTGTTCCTGCTCGTATGCCTCGGTCATAGTCTGCTGCCAGTCGTCGCTGGTGAGTTCGGGAAGGGTGGTTCCCTCCACTGGCACAAACAGGGTCATGGAATAGTCCTTACGACCATAGAATAGGGTAAGCATCCGGAATTTGTCGTTGACCGCAGCGTGATACTCCGACATAGAACACATCATGTCGGTCTTGACCGCTGACCCGTCACCGCAGTGAAACACGTCGGGCTTTGTCATGCCCGCATCAAACTGATCCGACCATGACCCCTTGAAGTATAGCGCGTTTGCGAGCACGACTGCAAGTTCATCTGACTGTGGCTCTTCATAGATTTTCGGAATCATGCCGTGCGTCTTGTCGTTCACCCACCGGTTGATTTCTCCGATGCCCTCCTCCGTGTCAAACTCCACGCTGCCGATGCCGCCGTCATAACTCGACTTCAGTATGTCGATGAAAGAGTCGTTGATCCTTACATCCGGGCGGTACCACACGGAATTGGCGATTTCGCATGTAGGATATGCCGCGTCGTAATATTTTCTTGCCTCCTCCTCGTCATTATCCACATACCATTTCCAATCATTCGGGTCGAACGGCGGACGGGAGGTAATCGACGTTATCAGCGACTGGTTGAAGGCATTGATTTCCTCGTTGGAATAGCCGTAAGTGCCAAGTGCGGTCTGCATCTCCTTCAGTGTGTTGCCGTCCGCACCGTTCTGCACCATCGACAGCGCAATCTGTACCGACAACGGCGAGAAGCAGATGTTGTCGTCAGCCTCCGGGTCTGCTGCCAGTTGGTTGAACATGTTGAACGAAGTCTGCTGATAGGCTTTCGGCAACACAGTCATACCATCATCTGAACTATACCACGTTCTCAGATAATAATTACCCTTCGTGTCTATTACATCCGAGTACATCCCGCAATCACCGTAAATTATTCCAAAAAATAATCTGTCATCGTAATCAAAAATAACCGCTAAAGGCTCCTTGATTATTTCTGAAGTAATATTTTTTAGGGTTTTAAGTGAATCTAACGCTGTGTCAAAATCGTTGCCGATTTTTCCAATATACTCAAGTGTCTCGCCTGGATCTTCCTTAATTCTGATATTAGTTAGATCTGGCGTTTCGAACGAAGTCTGCAAATAGGCTTTCGGCGGCGGAACCTCTTCCTGCTGCGCCTGAGCTGACATCACTAAGCAGCCTGCCACATACATAATGACAAATAATGCTTTCGTTTTCATCGAAGTATGTTTTTTAGTTAGTAATTCTATGTTTTTTGTTCCAAGAACATTCACAGTGCAAATTTACATTATTTTTGTCATTATTCCAACACCTTATATTAATTTGTATATATGCTAAATATGTCTATTTCCATCTTTCTGTCTGATATTTTGACAGTTACAAACAAATCCATTGTATATGGTTTTTAAGGGAAAGGATATCATTCAGTTTGTTTAAAAAATCCACAAGTTGAACAAATAATTATTCGGATGAAAAAGACGGATGAACCACCATTGATTCACCCGTCTTAAAATATCATTTAAACATCGGTCTGCTTAATCAGCAAGTTTTGCCTTGATGAACTCTCGGTTGAGGCGTGCGATATTGGAGATGGTCTCGCATTTAGGGCAGACTGCCTCGCAAGCGCGGGTGTTGGTGCAGTTACCGAATCCCAGTTCGTCCATCTTCGCAACCATAGCCTTTGCGCGCTTGGCAGCCTCCGGGCGTCCCTGCGGCAGTAGAGCCAGCTGGCTCACTTTCGAGCTGACGAACAGCATGGCAGACCCGTTCTTACATGCAGCCACACAGGCACCGCATCCGATGCATGACGCGCAGTCCATAGCCGCGTCGGCATCCTGCTTAGGAATCAGGATAGCGTTGGCATCCTGCGGTGCGCCGGTGCGCACACTCACATAGCCCCCCGCCTGCATGATTTTGTCGAACGCGTTGCGGTCAACCATACAGTCCTTGATAACCGGGAAACCGGCAGAGCGCCACGGCTCGATGGTGATGGTGTCGCCAGAGTTGAACTTACGCATGTAGAGCTGGCAGGTAGTAGCCCCGCGCTCGCTCTTGCCGTGCGGTGTTCCGTTGATATACAGCGAGCACATACCGCAGATACCCTCGCGGCAGTCGTGGTCAAACACGAACGGCTCCTTGCCTTCCTCAATCAGTTGCTCGTTCAGAATGTCGAGCATCTCAAGGAATGAGGTATCACCAGGGATATCCTTCATTACCTTTGTCTCAAAATGGCCCTTGTCCTTCGGACCGTTCTGCTTCCAGTATTTTACTGTGAATGATGTTAATACCTTTTCAGCCATGGTGATTAGTTTTTGTAGTTACGTGTCTGTACCTTGATTGCCTCATATTCCAGCGGCTCCTTGATGAGCACCGGTGCCTTGTCGTCGCTTCCCTGGTATTCCCAGCAGCCAACGTAGAAGAAGTTCTTGTCGTCGCGCTTAGCCTCGCCTTCCTCCGTCTGATGCTCCTCACGGAAATGACCGCCGCATGACTCCTCGCGTGAGAGTGCGTCGTATGCCATGAGCTTACCCATCGTGATGAAGTCGTCGAGGTGGATAGCCTTGTCGAGCTCGATGTTCAGTCCCTCACGTGAGCCCGGGATGAAGAGGTTGGTGTCGAACTCCTTGCGCAGCTCGTCAATCAGCTTGATACCTTTCTCTAGTCCCTCTTTCGTACGTCCCATGCCGATATACTCCCAGCAGATGTGACCCAGCTCCTTATGGATGGAATCCACACTGCGCTTGCCCTTGATATTCATCAGCTTTTGGATGCGGTCCTCAGTGGCTTTCTCCACCTCTGCGAACTCAGGCGCATCGGTTGAGATACGCGGCCAGATAGCCTGGTCGGCAAGGTAGTTCTGGATGGTGTAAGGCAGCACGAAATAACCGTCGGCAAGACCCTGCATGAGTGCAGACGCACCGAGGCGGTTGGCTCCGTGGTCGGAGAAGTTGCACTCGCCGATGGCGAAGAGTCCGGGGATGGAAGTCTGCAGCTCGTAATCCACCCAGATACCGCCCATCGTGTAGTGGATAGCAGGGAAGATCATCATCGGGTTGTAGTAATCCACGCCGTCGCGGGTGATACGCTTCTCGCCCGGGTTCACATCGGTGATTTCCTCATACATGTCGAAAAGGTTGCCGTAGCGCTGACGAATCACGTCGATTCCCAGCCGCTGAATGGACTCTGAGAAGTCGAGGAACACAGCCAGACCGGTGTTGTTCACTCCGAAGCCTTTGTCGCAGCGCTCTTTGGCAGCACGGCTCGCCACGTCGCGTGGTACGAGGTTACCGAATGCCGGATAGCGGCGCTCCAGATAGTAGTCGCGGTCTTCCTCTGGTATCTCATAGCCCTGCTTGGTGCCGGCCTGCAGCGCCTTAGCATCTTCGAGCTTCTTCGGCACCCAGATACGTCCGTCGTTACGCAGTGACTCTGACATCAGCGTAAGTTTTGACTGCTTGTCGCCGTGAACCGGGATACATGTGGGGTGGATCTGCACATAGCAAGGATTTGCGAAGTACGCACCCTTGCGGTAGCATGACATGGCAGCCGACACGTTGCATCCCATGGCGTTGGTAGAGAGGAAATAAGTGTTACCGTAACCTCCGGTGGCGATAACCACAGCGTTTGCTGAGAAGCGCTCCAGCTCACCAGTGACGAGGTTCTTGGCGATGATACCACGAGCACGACCGTCGATAATCACCACGTCGAGCATCTCATAGCGGGTGTAGAGCTTCACCTTGCCGGCATTCACCTGTGCGGAAAGTGCTGAATAAGCGCCGAGCAGGAGCTGCTGACCCGTCTGTCCTTTCGCATAGAATGTACGGCTCACCTGTGCGCCACCGAACGAACGGTTAGCAAGTAGGCCGCCATATTCACGTGCGAACGGCACGCCCTGTGCCACACACTGGTCGATGATGCTGTTGCTCACCTCAGCCAGACGATACACGTTAGCCTCACGAGCACGGTAGTCACCACCCTTCACGGTGTCGTAGAACAGACGATAGACGGAGTCACCGTCGTTCTGATAGTTCTTCGCTGCGTTGATACCACCCTGGGCGGCAATCGAGTGCGCACGGCGCGGGGAGTCCTGGATGCAGAAGTTGAGCACGTTGAAGCCCATCTCGCCGAGAGAGGCTGCAGCAGATGCACCTGCCAAGCCAGTTCCCACAACAATCACGTCGAGCTTCAGTTTGTTCTTAGGATTGACCAGACGCTGATGTGCCTTATAGTTGGTCCATTTCTCAGCTACAGGTCCTTCTGGTATTCTTGAATTTATTTTTCCCATAATAAAAGTTCTTTTTTACGTGTTATTTGCGATAACGTCGATTTTTACAATTAAAGCATTTGTGCCGATTCCTGTCGTCATTCGCCTTCAGGCGCAACGTCATTGTCGGTGGGATTCTCAACATTCTCAGCAGGAGTTGCCTCTTCATTTTCAACAGGCTGTGCCTCTTCGTTGCTCTCAGGCTGAGCACCAGCCTCACATGCATGGTCGCATTTGTGAGCTTCTTCACAGGCGGCATCGCCCTTCTTACAAGCTTTATCGCAGCCCGTTTCACATTTGCAGTTCTCCTCGCAAGTGCATTCCTCAGCACCGTTCTGCACACACTGGCATTCAGTGCAGAGCATCGGTTTCTCACAGCATTTGAGCGACGGAGCAAGCTTTGTTGCGAATCCCACAACCACAGCGAAGAACATCAGCATGACAATTGTCACGTAAATGTTGCCAATTACCTTCCAGCGTTTGAACCACACATTACCGCTCCATCCCACAGTCTGTATAGCCGACCAGAATCCATGTGTGAGGTGGAACCAGATGGCAATAAGCCAAATCACGTAGAGGATGATGTAGATGATGCCACAGGTGGAATCGCAGCTGAACGTCTTGGCAATCCATGCGAATCCGTTTGTCGGTCCAGGGCATACTGCGTTGCCTGCAAGCTCAGCAAACATCATGTGATACCAGAAGTTGTAGAGATGGAGCAGCAAACCAAGGCAGATAATCAGTCCGAGCACGAACATGTTCTGCGATGCCCACTCCACCTTGTCGGGTTTGTCGGTCACCGCATACCGGTTGCTGCCGCGTGCCTTACGGTTCTGAAGTGTCAGGATGATGGCATAGATGAAGTGGATGGCGATGAGTGCCATCAGCACCACAGTTGCAGCCACGGCATACCAGTTGGAGCCGAGGAAGCGGCAGATTGTGTTGTAGCCATTTCCTGAAATCAGAGCCACTACGTTCATGCAGGCATGAAACGTGAGGAAAAGGATAAGCGCCATGCCCGTTACAGACATAATCACTTTCCTTCCGATAGAAGAATTAGTTAACCACATAAATTTGTTGATTTAAATTAATTAATATAGATTTTTGGTTGTTATGCTCTTTCTGTTTTAAGTGGTTTTATATATGATGGTACAATAATGATGAAGACGAGAAGACAAAAAGACGAGACATTAGTCCTGCATACGACAGCATCTCTATTATCAGTGTTTTTTCAATCAGTGATTTTACCAAACATATTTTTTCACAACAAGACTCGGCCCTGAAATGTGGTTTTTTCAGGACAAAACTGTTTGTAACTGCAAAAATAAATTATTTTTAACACTTAAGCAAGAAATAACGCTGATTTTTGCTTAACTTTGCAAAAAAATTTCAAAGATGTATCGTTTTTTCAAAGGTTTGTCGAAGGTGCTTTCCAATCATGCCTCATGGTTTGTCATTGCAGCTGCACTTGTCACGTTCTTTTTTCCGGATTTGTTTCAATGGGTAAAAGGTAACGCCCAGACGGTGATTTTAGGCATCATCATGCTTACGATGGGTCTGACGCTGACACCTCACGACTTCAAGATTCTGTTCTCGCGTCCATTAGATATTTTCATCGGTGCAGTTGCGCAGTTCACCATCATGCCGCTACTTGCCTTCTGTCTTGGATGGGCTTTCTCGCTGATACCGGCTCTCGCTCCCCATGCGAAGGCGATGACCATCGGCATCCTGCTCGTGGGCTGCTGCCCGGGCGGCGTGTCGAGCAACATCATGTCGTATCTCTGCAATGGCGACGTTGCTTTTTCGGTAGGCATGACCTGCGCGAGCACGCTTCTGGCTCCACTGATGACCCCCCTGCTGATGCTCTGGCTGGCTGGGGAGAAAGTAGATGTGGATGCCATCGGCATGTTCAAACAGATACTCATCGTCACGATTATCCCCATCGCCATCGGTTTCCTGCTTAATGTCTGGCTTGGTAGGAAACCAGTGTTCAAAAAATTTCAGCAGACGATGCCAGGCATGAGTGTGCTGTGCCTCTGCTGCATTGTGGGCGGCGTGGTAAGCACTGTCCATGACGACCTGATAGCCAACGGACTGCCCATCTTCCTGCTCACCTTCCTGATGGTGTTCATCCATAATTCCACTGGTTATCTCCTTGGCTACAACGTGGGGAAGCTCTGCCGTTTCAACACCGCCAAACGTCGCACTATCTCTATTGAGGTGGGTATGCAAAACGCCGGGCTCGGCACCAACCTCGCCACCACGTTCTTTGCCGCCTCTTGCCCGCTGTCCGTCGTTCCCTGCGCCATCTCCTGCGCATGGCACTCCATCAGCGGCACCATCATCGCCAACTGGTTTGCAAGAAGGAGGCAATAGTTTTTTATTTTAATCACGTTGATTATCTTTTGGTGACGGGTGGACTACGTTTTGCTGTTTCGATGCACCAACATTGTCAACCATCAGAGATGTATCTCTTTGTCGATGACCTCTCCATTGAGAATCTTGAAGGAATTCAGGTGGATTCCCTCGAAGAGCGACAGAATGGCATAACGAATGTTTGGGTCGTTGGCAAGTCTCAGATCCTCTTTTGAAGGCCTTGATGGTGATGCCGGATGGCTGTGCCAGTTGGCTAATATATGCAGTCCCTTCGACCGAGCGTATTTCAATGCAGCGAACTGGTCTTTGGGCGCAAAGGCAAAATGCTCCGGCGAATGGTCGATATTCTCCATCCAATAATTTTCCGTAACCACATCACCGTCGGGTGTCGAAAAACCAAGCAGATAGCCGCAAGTCTCGTTGGGTGCATCCTGCTGAGCCTGTGCCACAAGCTGTTTTATCACATTCTCAGTAATTTTCATTTCTCATGATTTTTAAGGTCGCACACCGCCTGTTCATAATCAATCAGATGGTCGATCGTGGGATTTGAGCCACAGACAGGGCAGTTGTCGCGATGCCTCACAGCGACAGTGCGGAACTGCATCGTCTTGGCATCGAAGGTAAGCAGACAGTTAGTAAGCAGTTGGCCCACTCCTGTGAAATATTTCAGGGTTTCTGCAGCCTGAATGGTGCCCAGCATCCCGGCAATAGCTCCGAGCACGCCAGCCTGAGAGCATGTGGGGACAGCCCCGGGAGGAGGAGGCTCCTTGAACATGCACCTATAACAAGCCGTTCCAGGCAGATGCGTGAATGTCTGCCCGTTGAATCGCAGTATTCCACCATGAGAGAACGGTTTTCCAGCCATCACACATGCGTCGTTAATGAGAAACTTCACTGGGAAATTATCCGTCCCGTCAATGATAAAGTCATACTCACGAATGATGTCGAGTGCGTTCGACGAGTCGAGAAACTCATAATAAGTATCCACTTTCACATCGGGATTGATGGCGAGCAGTTTTTCTTTCGCGCTCTTCACCTTTGGAGTTCCCACGTCTTTGGTGAAATGTATCACCTGACGCTGCAAGTTGGAAATATCAACGATATCGGCATCGACAAGCCCTATCCGTCCAACACCTGCAGCAGCAAGATACAGTGATACTGGAGCACCCAGTCCGCCGGCTCCCACCACCAACACCTTGGCATTCATGATTTTCTCCTGTCCTTCCACTCCTACATCAGCCAACAGGATGTGGCGGGAATAACGGTGGATCTGCTCTTCTGTAAATTCTATCATACCTGATGAGATTGGGGTTAAAAATCAGTTTTTTTTGGACAACCCTTACAAATGGAGATAAACTGTCCGCCGCCCATGAAATAGAGGAAATCGACGATATCGCCATCCTTCAGCTGGATAGCGTCCCACTCCGTGCGGTCGGCGAATTCGTCGTTCACCTGCACCGACACCATGTCGGGCTGCTCCACGTTGTTCAACTTGATTAGCGCTGTCAGGTTCAAGGGAAGCTCCACTTCCTGCGGCTCCCCGTTTACGATAATCTTTGCCATGCTATTTTCTTCCTATGATTTTTTTGATTGCAATTACTAATTTGTCCACGTCCTCCCGCGTATTGTACAACGCGAAAGTGGGGCGGACACTCATTTCGTAGCCCAGTGCCCTAAGTGCAGGCTGGGCACAATGGTGACCGGCACGGACCGCGATTCCCTCCTTGTCGAGCAGCGTTCCCGTCTCAGGCACAGGGATGCCGTCAAGTACAAAGCTCACTACTGATACCCGCCGTTTCGGGTTTCCTATGAGGGTTAATCCCGGTATCTGTGCCAGCTGCTCACGTGCATATTCCGTGAGCTGATGCTCGTGATGCTCTATATTGCGTATGCCGATATGTCGCACATAATCAAGTGCCGCCCCCAATCCGATGGCATCAGCCACGTTGGGTGTGCCCGCCTCGAACCGTGCAGGAGGCTGGTTATATTCCGTCCTCTCGATGGTCACGTCCTTAATCATGTTACCACCACCCTGCCACGGCTGCATTTTCGCAAGCATATCCTTACGCCCGTACACCACCCCTATGCCGTTTGGGCCATAGATCTTATGTCCGCTGAACACAAAGAAGTCAGCTCCCAACTGCTGCACATCCACAGGCGTGTGGGCTATCGACTGTGCTCCGTCAATCAGCACCGGTATGCCGTGGGAATGGGCGATGTCAATGATTCTAGCCACGTCGTTGATGGTGCCATACGTGTTGTTCACATGCCCCACACTGACGAAGCGTGTACGTGGAGTTATCAGCCGTTCAAGTTCCGACAGCACCAAATCCCCTTTCTGATCTGTAGGAATAGCACGAAGCGTGGCACCCTTCTCCTGACACACACGCTGCCAGGGGACGATATTGGCGTGATGGTCCAACTCCGAGACAATCACCTCGTCACCTGGAGTCAGAAACTGACGACCGTAAGCCTGAGCCACAAGGTTGATACCCTCCGTGGTGCCTCTGACGAAGATGATTTCCTCACTGCTGTCGGCATTGATAAACCGCTGCACTTTCTCCCTTGCCTCCTCATAGGCGTCGGTGGCACGTGCCGCCAGTGTGTGGGCACCACGATGGATATTAGAGTTATAGTTGCGGTAATAGTCCGAAATCTTGTCTATCACCTGCACCGGCTTCTGGGTGGTTGCTCCGTTGTCGAGCCAGACGAGGTCATGACCATTCACTTTTTGCTGCAACACAGGAAAATCCTTCTTGATTTCATCCGAGTTCAGCGTGTCGGTCTCCTCATAGCTCAGTTCCCTCAATATCTGGGTTTCGGGGATACCGATTCCGAATCCGTCCTCTTGTGGAATGGTCTGCGTTGAAGCATTGGTGTCGCCGATATAAGGAAGTTCACCGTATTGCCCTCCTCCTGTTGTCAGCTGCTGTAATTCGGTCTGCAACAGACTGAGGTTGAGAGTCTCGTCAGGAAACAGTTCCTGACGAGTCTCCTTTAAATCAGTAGGGCAATATTTCCGGGCGATTTCCCTCAGAAGAGAAAGATCTCCACCCTCGTATGCCGAAAAGCTGTTGATATCTGATAAGTTAAGCATTTATTTCTCTACTTTGTTTCTATGCTGATAGTCATGATAATAGCCAACCTCCACATTCTCCAGGACGGCGATAGCATCATCGGTGAGTGAGGCAAGACTGAAATACTTGGTGAGAAGATAGGATGCCACACCGAACTTGTCGAGTCCCATCAGTCTGGCTGAGAGTGAAGGTGCGATTTCTCCGGGGATGCCGCTCTGGTGCAGTCCGATTACGCCCTGGCTCTTCTCTCCCACTCTCACAAGAATGATTTTCGTGGTTCCGACACCTCTGCCTGTCAAGTACTGTCCCTCAACCTCCACCTTGTCGCTTGGAATGATGGGCACTCCACGCCACAGGATCACTTTAGTTCCGAACAGGTCGGTAGTCACAGGCGGCACTCCACGCCATGTACACTCACGTTCGAACGCAGCGATAGCACGCGGATGAGCCACGAAGAAAGCCGGTTCTTTCCATACCAATGACAACAACTCGTCGAGGTCGTCGGGTGTGGGCGATCCGTAGCGTGTGGTGATGCGGTAGGCAGGATTGACAGCCGCCAGCAGTCCGAAGTTCTTGTTGTTGATGAGTTCCCATTCCTGCCGCTCCTTGATGCTCTCAATGCTGAGACGTAGTTGCTCTTCCAGCTGGTTGTAGGGATTGTTGTAGAGGTCGGACACCCGCGTGTGAACCCTCACAACTGTCTGCAACGTATTGAGGGAATATTCAGTGGGCTGCTCCTCATAATCGATGTATGTCTCCGGAATGATGTTGTCCTCCTCATGTCCGCTGACGAGGTCGATGTGTTTCTCACCATGGTCGTTCACAGTGGCTTTCAAGCGCAACTGCTTGTCAACCGCCTTGGTGAAAGTCTCTCTGAAGTCGGGCACTTCTTTGATGAACTTCTCAAGTTCTTTCAGCTTCAGTCCAAGGAAGACGGTCGGTGTGACTGCACGCACACTTACTGTCGATTCAGCGTCGTCGAGCAAGTCAGCCTCTCCGAAATATTCACCGTCGCCTAAGAGAGCAATACGTAGCTCCTCTCCATGAGGTCCTTTGCTGATGACCTCAGCCTGGCCGTTCGCCACAATGAAGAACTTCTGCTTATCCTTTCCTTCCTCCACGAAGAGCTGTCCAATCTCCAGCTCCTTCGTCTCGAACGAGCGAGCCAGTCTGTTCACGATTTCATCCTCAAACTCAGAGAAAAGAGGGATGGCTTTCAGGCTCTTGGCTGAGAACGACGGAACACCATTAAGATACTGTATTGGTAACCGCTCGCTTTTTCTCAGTTCAACTTTGGTTCTGTTCACACGGAACGTGCCTCCGCTCACCTGCACCCAGGGCAGGAGTTTCAGAAGTAGTCTCGGTGTGATGCTGCCCATCTGGGGAGCAGTCTTGGTGGTGGTCGCCAGCCGTCTGGCGGTTGCAGTTGTGACACTGCGCTGAAGATTTGATTCTGCCATTGTGGTTTTATTTTTTGATGATTACTTTATGTGTTGTTCCTTTAACGTGTTCCACACTGAGCACATTGTATCCCTGCTCCACGGCGTTTCGTGGCACGTTGTCGAGCGGTTCGCCCTCAGAGAGCAGTACTTCAAGCGTGTCGCCCTGCTGTAGTTTCGACAGCTCAATCTTAGTCTTCACAAACGTCATCGGGCAATGCTCTTTCGTGATGTCTAATGTCTTTGTTGCCATAATTCTCTTTTTTAGGGGAGTAATATTCTTGTGAAATTTGAAGTAAGCCAATTTTCTGATTCTTCATTTTTCATTCAAATTCTTCATTAAATAAACAGCGTCTGCCCTCCTTCAGACAGATTGAGGAACGACGCCACACCAAGCACATCCTTCACCTCCGGGATGAAATCCTCCTTTTTGAGTCCGAGCACATGCATCGCCATCTCGCATGCATAGAAGTTGATTTCCAATGCCTTTGCAGCCTCAACCAGCTCCTCCAAAGTAGCCACATTGTTCTTCCTCATCAAACGCCGGAATATCTTCGGACCGATGCCACAAAAATTGAAACGGCTTGTTGGCGTGGACTTCAAACCGCCCATCATGAATCCGAACGTTTTGGTCAGCCAGTTGCCGCCGATGAACGATCGTCCCTGCTTTTTCTTTATGGCGTCGAGCCCCCAGAAGGTGAAGAAGATATTCACCTCATATCCCACAGCTGCCGCCCCTGTCCCTAAGGTGAAAACAGCAGTCAGCTTATCGAAATCACCGCTGAATGCGATGATTGAGAGTTTCTTTGTCTTTGGCATGGCACTTCTTATTTTGAGAAATTATACAGCGGTGTGCTCAGATACCGCTCACCGGTGTCAGGAAGTAGTACAACTATTCGCTTTCCTTCGTTCTCAGCACGCCTGGCGAGTTTGATGGCAGCAGCTGCTACGGCACCAGACGACACCCCCGCCAGCACTCCGTCACGTGTGGCCAATAGGCGTGCAGCGCCGAATGCCTCTTCGTCTTTAATCCTGAGAATCTCGTCAAACACCGACATGTCGAGTGTCTTTGGCAGGAATCCGGCACCGATTCCCTGAATCTTATGAGGCCCTGGTTTTCCTCCGCTGACAACCGGAGAATAGAAAGGTTCCACTCCCACGATTTTTATCTGGCTGTTGTGTTGCTTCAGCACCTGTCCCACCCCGCTGATGGTGCCTCCGGTGCCGATTCCGGCCACAAAGATGTCTAGCTCACCGTCAGTGTCACGCAGGATTTCCTCAGCAGTGGTTCGACGGTGCACATCGGGGTTGGCAGGGTTTTCAAACTGCTGAGGAATATAGGCATTGCCAATCTCATCAGCCAGTTCCTTTGCCTTGCGTATGGCTCCAACCATTCCTTCAAACGCAGGGGTGAGCACAACCTCCGCCCCGAGTGCCTTTAGAAGCGTTCTACGCTCTATCGACATCGCCTCAGGCATGGTAAGAATGAGTTTGTAGCCCCGGATGGCGGCGATTAGCGCAAGCCCCACGCCAGTATTGCCCGATGTAGGCTCTATGATGGTGGTGCTTTGGTCGATGAACCCTTTACGTTCAGCCCTTTGAATGAGAGCCAGTGCGGTGCGGTCTTTCACGCTTCTTGCCGGATTGAGAAATTCCAGTTTGGCAATGATTTGAGCCTTCAATCCCAGTTCACGCTCTGTGGAGGTAAGTTCCAACAGTGGGGTGTTTCCAATCAGCCCCGTTAAATTTTGTGCTATTTTTGACATTATAATTATAATTTTTGCAAAGTTACTGCATATTTACAACCCATGAAATCGCATAAATGTGGCATTCGCACTAACATAAACATGGTATTTTTAGCTTATAAGGCCTGAAGGATGTCGTTGAGAAGGTCTTCGTGCGCCTCAAGCCCCACGGAAAACCGGATTGTGGTCTGCCTCACATCCATCTGGTCGAGTTGCCTTTGAGGGAAGAATCCAAAGATGGTACTTGCCGGATGTATGGCAAGTGTGCGGTTATCGAAGAGGTTGGTTGCACGGTGAATCAATCTCAGGCGGTTGAGAAATCGGAAACAGTGCTCCTTTGATTCCAGGTCGATGGTGAGCATTGCACCCGCTGTGGGTCCGAACTGTCTTTGCGAGAGTTCATAAAACGGATTGTCGGAAAGTCCCACATAATTTACGCTTCTGATGTCATTCACATTCTTCAGGGCTTCAGCCAGCCATAAAGCGTTTGCAGCCTGCCGCTGATACCTCACGTCAAGCGTCTCCAGTCCAAGAGTCTGCAAATAAGCCACCTGCGGAGTCATATAAGCTCCGAGATTGACGAGCAGCTCATATTTCAGCCTTTGGTTGATTGACGGATAACCACCATAGTCGATGACGAGTCCTCCAAGAGATGTGCCACCTCCGGAGATATACTTGGTGCTCGACACCACCTCTATGTCAACACCCAGTTCGTTGAGCGAGGTCTCTGTGAAAGGAATTACTGTAGAGTCGGCGATGACAGGCACGTTTTTCCGGTGTGCAACCTCTGCAATCGCTTTGATGTCAGCCACCTCCAACTGCGGGTTGGTCACAATCTCCAAAAAGACGCAGCAAGTCTGCTCGTCGATGGCCTCTTCCACGTCCTCAATGTTTAGAAGGTCGCGCAACCTTGGTTTGACACCAAAACGCAGAAAGGTATTAGAAATGAGCGCAAGCGTATTGCCAAACAGATGTTTAGATGAAACGATGTTTTTTCCCTGACTTACAACCGCCATCAGGGCATTGCTGATAGCCGCCATGCCGGAGTTGAACGCAGTGACATGAGCAGCGCCAGTGAGTGCTTTCACCCGCAGTTCAAAATTGGTGACAGTCGGGTTCTCCATCCTCGCATAGTCGGGCGCCTTGATGCGGTTGCAGAATGCATCAGCCATCTGGCTTACATCATCAAACTCAAACGCCACGTTGTTATACACCGGCATGGCGAGTGCCCCGTAGGCATCTGGTCTTACGTAGGGAGTGTCTATGGCAATTGTCTGTTTCTTCATATATTTATATATAAAATTCCGATGAGTCGATCAGTCCAGCCCTGAGTGCAAATTTGATGACCTCGTGTGCAGTATTGACACCTAACTTACGGAAAATGTTCTTTCGGTGAGTAGTGATGGTATGTAGGCTTGAGAAACGTTCGGCAGCAATCTCGCGGGTGGTCTTACCCTGGGCTATTGACTTCACAATCTCCGTTTCGGTTGCTGTGAGCAAATCAGTCTCTTTGGATTCCGGTTGTTCCGACAATATTACTTCCAAAGCACTTTGGCAAATGAACCGCTCATGTCGGCTAACAGCAGAGAGGGCATCTCGGATATCTCTTAGCGCTCCATCCTTGAAAACAACACTGAACTGATGAGACGAATAGATAATTCTCCTCAAAAAATCCGATGTCAACTCCTCACTCACAATAATCCATTGTGACAAGGCAAAGCGTTCGCTGACAATCAGCAGCTGTTCAACGTCTGTGAAATTGAAAAGCCCATAATCCAGAACCACCACAGCATCCTCATGCTCTTTCAGCTGCTGGATAAGCGTACCCTTTTCTTTGGCAATATAAATGATATTGTCTTCGTTTCTTCGGATTAACTGCTCCAAAGCAAAGCGTGTCAGTTCCTGATTATCTGCCAGAATATACGTTCCCATCTCACATAATTTTGGTGCAAAGTTACGAAGTTTGGAATAATCCACCAAATAAATAATAATATTTAGAATATATACCTAAAATATACAGAGTGTAAAGAATTTCAAACTAATTTTTGAATAAATAAAAAGCCTTTAAAGAATAATATTCTTCAAGGGCTTTTTTTAATTTAAATCTTCAACTTTCGTAAAATCTTGGGAAAGTTGATAATTAGTTGTTATAATGAATAGACAGACAAGGCACTCCTTAATGTTTTCTCTTCAGCATCTTCAGCAGGTCTTTCTTCACGATAAAAGCAGTGAATAGTAGGATAAGCACGGTGTTGACGGCGATGCGCATGAACGGGCTCCATGAATCGGGAAGCATGGTCATAGCGACGAAAATCAGGACGGAAAACACCGTATAAATGGCTATGTCCTTAAGCGGATAGTTGATGGGGTTGTATTTCTGCCCGAGGAAATAGCTGAACAGCATTGTGGTGGCATATCCGGCGAATCCTCCCCACGCACAAGCCATATAGCTGAATTTGGGAATGAACACCAGGTTGACCACGAGCAGCACGACAAATCCGGCAATTGAGATGATGGCACCCCAGATGGTCTTGTCAATCAGCTTATACCAGAACGAGAGGTTGAACGTCACACCCATCATGATTTCAGCCGCCATCACGATAGGCACCACTTTCAGTCCTTCGCGGTAGCCCGCACCGATGATATGCTTGAGGATGTCCATATAGCCCACCACACAGAGGAAGGCAAGCAGTGTGAAGATAATGAAATACTTCATGGCGAGCGCATAGGTCTCCTTAGAGTTCTTGTCCTTGTCGTGCCCGAACACGAACGGCTCGTAGGCATAACGGAACGCCTGCGTAATCATCGCCATAATCATCGCGATTTTCACGCACGCCCCATAGATGCCGAGCTGTGGCTGTGCCTGACTCTCATCCGGATAGACCAGCGGGAAGATGATTTTGTCGGCTGTCTGATTAAGAATGCCGGCGATGCCCAACACAAGAATTGGCCATGAGTAGGCGAACATCTGCCTGAGCAACTGCTTGTCGAACACAAATTTGATGTCCTTAAACTCCTTGATGAAGAAGAGGGTGATGAAAGAAGTACAGATGAAATTGAGAATAAACACATAGCCCACCCCCACGTTAGGGTCATAGATGGCGGACACCGCATCGGGATTCGTGTTGTAAATCTTCGGCAGCCATACGAAATAGGCGAGGTTGAGCATGATGTTCAGGAAGATGAACAGCAACTTAAGTGCGGCAAACTTGATAGGCCGTTTCTTGTAACGCAGGTAGCTGAACGGGATGGCCTGGATGGCATCGATAGCCACGCAGCTCGCCATCAGCCACACATACTCATGATGCTGCTCATACACCTTTCCGAGCGTATGGCAAATCGGTGTAAGAAATCCGAACACAGCGGCAAGGAATACCACTGCGAGGAATGCCACGACAAAAAGCGAGGAGGAAAACACCTTGCGTGCATCGCTCCCCTCCTTATTGGCAAAACGGAAGAATGTGGTCTCCATGCCAAAAGTGAGAATCACGAGAATGAGCGCGGTATAGGCATAGAGGTTGGTCACCACACCATAGCCGCCGCTCTCTGCGGAAATTTTGATGGTGTAGAGCGGCACAAGCAGATAATTGAGGAACCGTCCCACAATACTGCTCACACCATATATCACTGTATCTTTGAGTAGTCCTTTTAGATTAGCCATTGTATTCTAATAGGGAGTTAATTCTGAGAATTAGAGTTAAAATTGCATTTGGAGTTAATCCTTCGGATGGAGTTAAATTTCTTTCAGAAATTGGAGTTATATGTCTTCGGGATTGGAATTAATTCCTGCGGAATGGGAGTTAACGAGTCTACGACTCATGGACAAATTATGGAATCACGAAAAGCACGAAAAGCGCTAACAACTAAAAACTTGTCAATCAAAAAGGCTTCCCATGAGGATGTCGCCGTTGGCGATTTTTCTGCCGAGATGCTTGTAGGCAAGCGGTGTCGCCTCACGTCCGCGTGGTGTCCGCTTGATGAATCCCTCCTTGATGAGGAATGGCTCATACACCTCCTCCACTGTTCCGGCATCCTCTCCGATGGCGGTTGCGATGGTGCCGATACCTACCGGGCCGCCATTGAACTTGTCGATGATGGTGGTGAGGATTTTCATGTCGATTTCATCAAGTCCGTATTTGGTGATATTCAGCGATTCGAGCGCATGATGTGCGATACTCAGGTCGATGGCGCCATTTCCTCTCACCTGTGCGAAATCGCGCACACGGCGCAGCAGGGCGTTGGCGATACGTGGCGTGCCACGGCTGCGTCCAGCTATCTCTTCTGCCGCGTCGTCGGCACAGGGCACCGACAGCAGCCTTGCCGAGCGCAGGATGATTTTCTTAAGCACGCTGGCATCGTAGTACTCCAGATGGAGGTTGATTCCGAAACGTGCGCGCAGAGGAGCGGTGAGCAGTCCGCTGCGGGTGGTTGCCCCGACGAGTGTGAACGGGCTGAGATCAATCTGTATTGACCGAGCCGACGGTCCTTTGTCGATCATGATGTCGATGCGGTAGTCCTCCATCGCCGAATAAAGATATTCCTCCACGACGGGCGACAGGCGGTGGATCTCATCGATGAAAAGCACATCGTTCTCCTCGAGCGATGTCAGGATACCAGCGAGATCTCCCGGCTTGTCGAGCACCGGTCCGGACGTCACCTTAAATCCCACTCCCAACTCGTTGGCGATGATGTTGGAGAGCGTGGTCTTCCCTAGTCCGGGTGGTCCGTGGAGCAGCGTGTGGTCGAGGGGCTCGCCACGGAATTTGGCAGCCTCCACAAATACGGAGAGGTTTTCCACCACTTTCGACTGCCCTGCGAAGTCGTTGAAACGCAGCGGACGGAGCGCGTTCTCAAATTCTTTCTCCTTTGAGTTCTGCTCCTTGTGTATGTCGAATTGTTCCATTATTCCTGTTTTACACTGATAAAACCTACGGATTCACGGCATTATTGACCTGCTGCGTGTTTTCCGGCTGATGGATGTTGTTGTCGATCTGCTGGTTGATGGCAGTGCTGAATCCGAAGGGATTACGTATGTACTTATAGCTGTTGGTAGCCTCTCCGGTGGTGACGATGACAGTGCCGTAATTGAATACACGCCCCATGATGGACTGCTCCACCATCACGCCCTCACACTTATGGAGCATGAGGTCGAATGAGGTCCGTTTGATGAATCCTTTCTTGAATATCACGCGTTTGGTGGTGACCACATAACGCTTGCCGCCGTTGATTTCCAGACACCAGAAAAAGATGATTATAAGGAAAACGACAAGACCAATCAGCCCGGGAACAGTGTAATCCATGTAAACGGCGAATCCGAAGAGCACGAACGCCAGAATCGTAAGCAGAATAGGCCGCAGATAGACGAGCCAGTGGAGGTTCGCCTCAAATTTGATTTCCTCCCCGTTGAGGAGATTGTTTTCGATATAGCCCATGATTTAGTTTTTTAGTGGATTAGTTATTATGGGTTTTGCCATTGTGCGATTCAGCATGTTTAACTTGCAAAGTTACAAAGAATTTCGGAAATAATACGTAAACGAGGTCAGTTTTTTGCGGTTTGTTGGTGGACGGTTATGCAGATAAAGAGTCAACCAGCAAGTGCAATACTAAATGCAAATTTAATTATAATGTTTGAAAAATTCGTTTTTTTGTGAGTTGAATTTTAATTTTTCTCTTGGTCTTCGATTTATTTTCTTTTGTATGTCCATGATTTTCTTATTGCTAATCTTGCTAATATCAGTGTGTTTTGGAATATATTGTCT